>Ga0194127_10000239_pt1 | contig 89777 bp, 72 predicted proteins | sample TA2KigC100mmetaG_FD_148624 | JGI IMG/M metagenome (GOLD analysis project Ga0194127, IMG submission 148624) | Freshwater microbial communities from Lake Tanganyika, Tanzania - TA2015036 Kigoma Deep Cast 100m | ecosystem: Environmental > Aquatic > Freshwater > Lake | place: Tanzania: Lake... | reverse complement strand
AAGAGTCCATTAGACTGAATAATACAAGGATTATAGATATGCAAGACCTATTTTTAAATATTGTGAATTTGAAAGAAAAACAAAACAATTGGAATGATATCATGCACCTGCACGCAGTATATCATTCTAGATATAATAAAGCTGTGCAGGATAATTAATAGTTATACCAATAAAGAAAGCAGAATGAATTTGAAAAACTTGATATTGATTTTATTGTTTTGGTCAGCTTTTTATAGTATTTCTTTTAGTCAAGAAAATTCTGATAGTATTGAACAGAATAATTATTGGGAAATCCAATTTGAAGCAACTTCATTATTATTTTCAAACGAAATTGGTGCTTTATTCGATTATGATTTAATAAGTTATAGTAACGGCAAGTATAGTATAGGATTTTTAATAGGCACAGAATACTATAATAGACTCAGTTTAGATGTTGGAGGTGGAGGTAATTCATATACTAATTGGGATATTAGTTTTTATGGCCGTCATAGTATTAGAGGAAAGAATTTTAACGTCTCACCATTTATTGGTTTGTCGTTTCATCTACTACACGAAGATACTAAATCCGATAAGTTTTTAATTAAATGGGGAATGGAGTGGGAATACAATTTGTATAAAAACATAGTTGGACTGATGTTAAAATGGGCACTATCAATTAATAAAAAAGAAACTGGATATCTTGGCTTAGGTATTACTTATAAAATTAATAATCAATGACGTGGTATAACCTGCAACTCAACAAGACGGCTTCAGTCGGTCTTGGCATTTGCAGTTCGGGTTGGTTCGGTAAGAAAAGATTTTTAGTAAGTAAATAACATTGTCAGTAAAACAAAATATAAACAACATAAACGTTGCAGCCGCTTGTTAGTTGCAAGAACGTATGTTTAAAGAAAATAATAAATTGAGTTCTCGGAAAACAAACAAAAAAAGGAGAACTCAAAATGAAAGTATCGGAAAATTCAGTTTCGTTCTTTGACAAAAAAGAAATTTACATAGGTATTGACGTTCATAAGAAACGCTGGGTAGTAACCGTAAGAACTTACGATCTTGAATTGAAAACATTCAGTATGCACCCGTATGCAGAAGAACTGGAGAACTTTTTAGTAAGTAATTATAAAGGAGCTAATTACCATATTGTTTACGAATGCTGCTTTTCGGGATTTTGGATTTATGATTACTTTCATGAACGAGGCTACAAAATAATAGTCACACCGACGAACAGAATCTACCGAGACGGAAGTATAGTTAAGACTGACAAAATAGATTCGAGAAAGTTGGCGTTTCAACATTCGCGTGGGTTACTAAGAGAAGTGAAAGTACCAACAATGAAGATACGTGAGTATCGTTCGATATTCAGAATCTACGATAAAGAGAAGATGCGGGAAGGACAGATACTTCGTCAAATCAGATGTATACTCGAATGTAAGAACCATGAACTGAAATGGGCAAAGTGGAATAAAGAGTTCATTGAAAAGTTGAAGCTGGTTCGTTTTCAAGAAGATATATTTAATCGAAAGTTCGAAGTGCTGATAAAAGAATATGAGTTCGTAAAAGAACAGATCAAGGATACAGAGAAAAGAATCAAAGAGATCGGAGAAGATGAAGAATTGCGGGAAAAAGTAATTCGGATAAACCAAATCAATGGAATCGGAATAGTAAGTGCAGTAAGATTAGTTGTGTATTTATTTGACATTAAAAGTAGATTTGAACGAGGAGAAAAGCTTACTCATTATTTAGGATTAACCCCCGGAGAGCAAAGCAGCGGAGACGCAACAATAAGAAGCAGAACTGGACTAATTGGAAGCAGACAACTAAGATCAATAATAATACAATTAGCATGGGTAGCAGTAAGAAAAGATGGAAGTTTGTTAAATAAGTTTGAAAGAGTGTACCGAAGCAGTGGATGCAAACAGAAGGCGATAGTAGCAGTAGCTCGTAAGTTAATGATGAAAGTACATGCAATTACTCAGAAAGAAGAAGTATACGAAATAAATAAGAATGCCTGTCGAACAGGTAAAGCAGCTTAAGAACCGGTGACCGCGGCTAACGGCGTGCAAAATCGGCAAGTCCGAATATTTATTTTATTGCGTCAAGCAAGAATGCGGCCCGGTTCATTGATAACGAATACATTAATTGTCGCTCCGCTAAATGCGGATAAAAAGGACGACGAATAACAGGTTGTATAACTTTTAATTAAAGAAAATAAATAACTAAATTAGAGAGAACTCAAACGGTATGTTTACCCACCTTCTTTTTGGTGGGTCGCGATTTAACATAACACACCGTTAGTGGCTAAGCTAAATATGGAGATATAATGGTAATCAATGATGAATCAATAGAAAAAATCATTCAAAAATTGGACAGCTTTGTTTGGACTGAACAAAATATTAATGAAGTAATTAATCTTAGAAATGAATTCCGACTAATTCATAGTAAAGAAAAAATCGATAATCTGACAAAAGAAGATTACTTTGCTGGACTTGGTAAAAAGCAAGGCTGTCTTGCATATGACCTTGAATGGGGAACAAGAAGTCTTGGTAGTATTAAAGGTGGTTCAAAGTATAAATATGGTTATGAATCAGATTTTAGAAAAATCAAATCACTTCTTCAAAAAATTATATCAATAGATCCTGCTAACGTATATAATGCCGATGGAACAGTTACTCTACAAATCAACACTCTTGTAAATCTATCAAAAGAAATAAATGGCTTTAAAACTGGCAGAACTGTTTTGCCAAAAATGTTGAGTATTTATTTCCCAGAAGTATTCTTACCAATCTTTAATGATCAAGACCATTTTCTTTATGAAATACTTTCAAGTGGAGCGGAAACTGAAAATACTGGATTTGCTCTCTATCTCGAATTCAATTATAAACTCTTTAAAATAAAAGATAGATTGGAAGAATTAAGTCATAGGCAGTTTGAGAATTTTGAATACGCTCGATTACTATATCACGCTTTTCCAAAAGATAATGGGCAATCAAATTTAACAACGGCAGAATCAGAGGTTGTCGAAGAACAGCAATTTGAAGCTCTGGAAGTTCAGCACTATCAAAGTCTATTGCACAGAAATTTTAATCGTCTTTTCCCAACATTAAAATATTTTGATGAAGAAGAGCAAATTTCTAAGAATGGGCAATATGATACGCAAACTGTTGGAATAATGGATATGCTTTGTATAGATGACAAAGGAAATTTTGTTGTTATAGAAATAAAGCGTCAAGCGACGGATAAAACCATTGGACAAATTTTACGTTATATGGGTTGGACTAAAGAAGAACTATGTAAAGATGGGCAAAAAGTGAAAGGATTGATTGTCGCCGAACGAAAAGATATTCAACTTGAATTTGCTTTAAAAGTTATTCCCGATGTAAAGTTTATGAAACTTGGTTTGTCAATAACTTTGGAGGAACAATAGTGAAAGCCACTAACAAGCCAATGCTAATGAACTCATTCCTGTAATTGAGGAGAAAGAGTAAAACCAAAACGCTTTGCCTGTTTGTGTAAGTATTTAAGTTGTCGTTCTACGACAAAGTCGCACAAGTTTGATTTTCTGCTCGTATAGTTTGATACCCTGTTTAAGAAACTCCATTCCTTTTGTTATAACCTTACAAAAGATAATGTTAAGTTTTCGGCTATATTTTGTCAAGCACACCCACGTTACTCCATATTCCCAAAATTTGAAGATTCCCCCGACATTCAAAACTCGATTCGACCTCAGCAAACAAATTGAATTAGCAAAAATGAATTGCTCGGTATGTACCATATTTTTTATTTGTATTTAGTATGCAAATCGTTACCCAAAAATCAATTCAATCTCCCCTCTTCAAGTACATTTCCGTTAATTCCGAAGACGACAAAGTTTATCGGGATTTTTCTTACTGCTGAATCGACTGATTGTTGCGCGAGGTTCGCTAAACCGGAACAACATGGAACCTGCATGATCAAAACTTTTATTGATTTGATACGCGAATCATCGATCATCGAGACTAGCTTTTCCAAATAGATCTGCTTGTTCGAATCGAGCTTTGGACATGCAATTGCAAGTCCCTTCCCTTTTAAATAATCTTTATGAAAATCAGCATACGCGAATGGGACACAATCGGCAGTGAGAACTAAATCCGCATTTTGAAAATAAGGCGCACGAGGGGAAACGAGATGCAACTGGACAGGCCATTGTCGTAATTGTGATGAACGCATTCCAGTTTCTTCATTTTCGTTTTGGACTACATCAAGCTGCAGTGTCTGTGCCCCAGGACATCCGCATTTCACTTCTGCAGGTTTTTCCAATCCGCCATTTAATGGATTTTCGATGCCTTTTTCCTCAAGATAAGAGACTGCCGTGTTTAGATATTCTAATTCGTTATGATCTTTCAAGTGCTTGAGGTGTGCTTTTATTACATTCGCTCCCCCTCTGATGATGTAATCCATCACTTGACGCTCGTCGTAAGGTTCGGCTTCACGTTCTTCAATCGTAATCGCTTCTTGTGGACAATGCCCAAGACACGCACCGAGACCATCGCAAAACAAATCGCTTATCAATCTCGCTCTACCGTCAATTATTTGAAGCGCACCTTCGGCACAGGATGGAACACAATCGCCGCAGCCGTCACATTTTGATTCATCAATTTTTACAATTTTTCTCAACATTTAACAATTTTCCTTAATCAGACTAATTTATCTTATTCAAGATAATTCTTTAAAATGGCAAATACAATACCTTAATAAAATCAGTTTAACAATGTATACTCAAAGCAGTTTTTACTGGGAGTCGGGTTATATTAAATGACCGTTTCTGAAGTTACGCAAAACCGTCATTCTGAATCCGTCAACTGACGGATGAAGAATCTGAGGTTGTAATTTTCTGGATTTTTGAGATGTTTCGTCCCGATTCCTCGGGACTCAACATGACAAAAAGTCAATTCTGCGTAACTTCAGACCGTTAATTTAAAATTTAAGATTTAGGTGGAGACAATTGACTGAAATGATCATTGAGGATGTTGTTAATCGTCTCGAGGATATTAGTGCGCAATTCGTTTTCATACTTTGCATCAAAGACGAACGCTTTGATATTAAATTCATTCATTCCTTCCGGTGATAGCCCCTTAAATGTAACTTCAGTTGGTTTTGAAGCAGAGTTAAATATCGACGTTGTTCCGACTTCGAATAAAATCTTTTTGGCTTCGATAACATCAACACTTTGAGGAACTTTCACAGTAATGTTAACTTGTTTATTCTTTGAGACGACATTAAGATTCTCGACAGCATTCTGCAAGAAAAGCTGGTTCGGCAGATTGATGATTGAATCATCGAGTGTAATTATTTCAACTGACCGAAAACTTTTTGAGCGGATTTTCCCATAGTAATCATTTATTTTTATCCAATCGCCGTAGGTGAATGGCCTGTCTAAAAGTAATATAATCCCGCCTATCACATTTTTCACAAAGTCATTGGATGCAAGCACAATCATTAACAGAAGCGCAGCACCTAAAACTATCATAACAAAACTTGATGGTACGATAATGTAGAATAAGATCAAGTAGGAAATTATCAACCACAAGAAAATGTGAAACAAAATTTTTATGAAATCTCCGTACTTGAATTTTTCAATTATATGATAACGAAGATAGAATTTATTGACGCGCCAATTGATCCAGCCGCCGATCAAAATTAACAGCAATGAAAAAACTATTTTCCAGAAAGAAAAACTTTCCTGAATTTTCAGTTCCTTTACTTCCGGAAAGAAAAATAAATTAGTTTCGCTGTGAACCGTATCATGCGAAGTTAGTGTATCGTGCATTAATATCGTATCGTGGATCGTCTGAAGTGTTGTATCGTGTATAATTATTGTTTCTCGCGAGGCTTCATATTTTCTTAGAGAATCTATTGAACTTAATCGGGTAAAAGCAGTATCTACAGTTTTGATCCGAATCGAATCTGTTCGTCTTACAGAAGTTGTTTGTGCCTGCAGATTCAGTAAAAATAAACAAACGATGAAAAATATTTTAACGATTTTACTCAAAAACATTTAACCTCTTAAGTTCGAGTTCAAGCGGTTTATAGATTGCGCGGTTTATATAAAATACCTTCTCTTGATATTGATTGACTTCATACAGAACTAAATTCGTCGTTGAAAGAAAGTTCAGTATCGCGAGTGATTCATCAAATCCGAGATTGAATATCTTTTGATGCTCGGAGATTTTAAGATTTCCATGACGGATTAAACTCGCAAGTGTCAGCAGTTTTTTTACTTCATAAATTTGCAAAAACGAAAAATCAATTTTCTTAAGGGGATTTAGACGAATAATATTTCCCCTAATTGACTCGATTGAGCGCAGCCAATAAAACATTGCCGAAGTTATATTCCCTTCGCATGCCTTTGCGAGGTCATTAAAGAATTCGATTTCGAGAATGTTTCTTTTTTCCTCAGCACCAAAAGCATGTTTGAATTGACGTTTTAATTTGGCCGTTTCACTTGGTAAATATTCGACATCAAATCCTGATGTCTGATGGCGCGAGAGGAGTGCATCTTTTAATTCCTCTCTGGATAGATCCTCTGTATGAATTTGATATGGAAAATAATTACTTATTATTAAGAAATTATTTAAAAGCTGCCATGCATGAGACGAAATTGAAGTTATCCAAAATACTTTGTGACTCGTTTCGGATATTAAAAGTAATAGTTTTCGAATAGCATTAAATCCGCCGTAGCGGCGCAAAAATAATTCATGAATATCTTCAAGTATTACGGTGTAAGATTGACCCGGCAGCAGCAATTCATCACGTAATTCTTCAAATGAATGGACGTAATCAAGTTTGAATAAATCAACCAATACATTCAGCAGATCTCGATCACTATCTAGCGATTGAGTGAAATTTATTCGTAAGACATTTTCACCAGAGGAATAATCTTTTAAATAGTAATTGATCAAGCTGCTCTTTCCGGTGCCTGCATCGCCGATTATAGCAACCGAACCTGGCAAATTATTTAGTACACGCTGATTTGCCTGGATGATCACTTCTCGTTCATCATCTCTTCCAATAATAAACTCAGTTACTTCGGATGAATTGTAATCGAATAATTTTCTATAAATGAATGGGAGTGTTTCGTAAACTTTCGGATCGATAATTGTTTGATTATAACAATAGATGATCGTGCTCGTGTCTTTAAATTCTTCTAAAACTCGATGTTTAACTTCTTTGAAAATCGGTCTGAGTAATTCCTGATATTGACTTGAAATATATTTTTTACTGGAATGAAATTTCTCGAGAATGTTGTCATAAATTTTGAAATAAAATGACTTGATCTTAATCAGTCGTTCTTCCTGTTCAAGATGATGCGCCGCATATTTTGTTGGTTCGTGAGTGACAATGTGTTTTAACCTGCTGATACTTCTATAGATCTTTTCTGTAAGGCCAACTTCAATTTCTCTTTCGAGATTATCAATTTCTCTATCCCAAATTTTTACTTTATCCTTGATTAGTTTGGCAGATTCTAAAATTGTATCATCCAAGATTTTCTTCAGTTCTACATCGGATTTAGGTTTGCGATCGATTTCATCCACTGCTGCAGTAAAATGATAATTAACAATATTGCTGATATTTTTTAGTTCGTAGATTGAACTTGTTAAATGACTCGAGATAATCTCGTTGATTTTACTGATTTCTCTCGATAAATCTTTCTCTAAAAAAGATTTTACGATCGCTCTGAATTGAAGAGTCTTAAGTGGAATGTATTCAGTCTTCGTTTCTTTAATCTCAAAATCTTTTTGATCGAGCACTTGTATAGTCGGATCACATGACTGTGCAAGATTAGAAAAGTTTTCCAGCAAAACGGTGATTATAGTGTTAAACTTTTTGCTCTTATTTATGTTAGAAAGTCTTGTGATCCCTTTTTCATGGAGAAGTAATAAAAGCTCGTTTCTGTAAATGCTTACTTGTTCTTTTATCTTTAATATATTTTCAATTTTGATCAATGCAGGATTTGCGAGTTCGGAGTTCATTTTTTTGAAAAGCCGAATTAATTCTGTTGTTATTGAACGAAGGCTTTCGTTGATCGTATCCGAAAAACGAATCATTGTGTCATCAATTACGCTGTTAACCTTTCCTGCAAGAAGATAAATTTTTGCATCCCGCTCGCTTACCCCAAGATAACCTAGAAAATAATTCACCCAGAAACGGATTGTCTCAAGCGTACTCTCCTTAGCTTCAAGACTTTTTTTGTAGATTTTGGAAAAATCAAATTTTCGATGAGAAAGTTCCACTGTGCCGGCGTTGGTCAGTGCTTCTAAAAACTCGTTATAGGGATTCGCAAAAGCATATTCCAACCGAACATTAATATTTTGATTTGATTGCGTTATCTCATCGTTCACAATTCTAATTTCGGCTTTCAGCTTTTCGTGAATGTCATTCAGTTTATCGAGTGCAATAGTGGAGACCGCCTCGATATCTTTATGTTCGGCGATAAGATTAAGCAATTCTTCGAAATTATATGTTAAATCATCATAAATTTTTTTAACTCTCTGCAACACAGTCAGCCGCTCCATTCCAACAAAGAAAGCGATCTTCTCCATCTCCGCAGGTATTTGCCAATCAAAATAATATTTAACCAATTTTATAAAAGGAATTTTTCTCTTTATCGGTGCTTTGATACCTGAAATTTTCCTTAAGCTGCGGTTAAGTCTAGTTAAACTTTTTCCAATTTTTACTTTTAATGAATCTTCTTCACGAGTTATAAATCTATCATCTTCCTGAGTTACGATGATATACTCATCTGCTTCATCACAAAATTCTTTCAAGTCATCAAAAAGTCTCTGGAGCAAATGCTCGGCAGTTAATATTTCTTTCTCAATATTCTTCCTTGCGAAGCATAAACCTGCAAACCAATCGGCTATATCACTCTGAACATTTAATATTTGCGTTTTTAATTCTTTAGCAGATACTCTTGGTTTTGTGAAGACAGATTTAAGCTTTTGATACTCATCGATATATTTTTCTGTTATTTGATAGAAAAACTCTATCGATCCCTCGCTCCTTTTATTGATAAAGTTATTTTGAAACTCGAGAAAAATGTTTACAAGTTTAGAACGAAGCTCATCAACTTTTTGATTTAATGTTTCATTTTCAAAATCGGGCTTAATTATTTTTTTAGCAGGTAATGGTTCAAATTCGGTTATTTTTTTTCGAATCACAGGTTCCGGCTTTAGCTCACTTTCCCCTTCAACTGAATCGCGTGTTTCCTTTACTTTTCGGAGAGCAAACTTAAAAGAGACAGGTCCAAATAAAAGGTTTAATCCAACTATTCCAATAATTATAGGATTAAAAACACCACCAATCTCTGGCACTTTCTGTAAAATAATTATTGATAAACCGATTACAACAGCAGACTGAGAAATAAAACCAAGCCAAAGATTCTGCTGAATTGGTTGAGGCTCATTAGCAAGTTTGGTTCCAAGTTTTGATGAAATGTAAATCAATATAATTCGCACAACGAAAACAAGAATTGCTATTTGATATGCTAAATAGAACGATTCAATGTTTAACCCAGCTCCGGCGATTGTAAAGAAAACTACATATATCGGAACTGAAAGTTTTTCAATTGGATCGATGAAATCATGTCCGAACTTTGAAAAGTTCTGGACGAAAAATCCAATCGCAATAAATACAAGCAGTGAATCCAAATGAAGCGCATTAGAAATTTCCGTAATTATCAAAATCGCCGAAAGTATAAACAGAACTTTTTCAGAATTGACATACTTAAAATAAAGGATAAACAAATATCCAAAAACAGCACCGGCTCCCAGCGAAAAGAGAAGTTCTAAAATATTATCAAATATCAATCCCCATTCGAATCCACCATCGGCGGATAAATTAAGTTTAGCATAAGTTATTCCGAATGCCAATAATAATACCATCACAACATCTTTTAGTACGGCAGTACCGAGAACAAAATTTGTCATTCTCCCTTTCGACTGCGTTTCATTTATCACAGCGATAGTAGCCGCAGGAGAAGTTCCAAGCATTAAAATAGAAAGAAAGATAGCAATTGCGAGAATTACAGCAAATGGCTGCGATGCAAAAATTGGTACATAAGGCGCCGATAGTAATACAACAGCAAAAATTATCGTGCTAATAAAAAGAAGCTTAAAGAGTATAACATAAGTCATACCTTTAAAAATTGGTCTCAATTCAGAAATCCGTAATTCACCGCCGGCTGTAAGTGCAATTAAACCTACTGCCAGTCCGTTTATTAATTTTATATCATTAACAACATCAAGAGAAAAGACACTAAGTATATCAGTTCCAAAAATGAATTCCGAGTATGGGCCAAAAATAATTCCTGCTATTAAGTAACCGCTAATTTTAGGAAGCTTAAACTGGAAAGCAAGATCCCCAAATGCATATGCAGCAAGAAAAATAAATCCCAATGCTGCAAGAGTTTTGGGACTTAATAGCTGAACTGTATCAACTTGAAGATAATCGATCACGTTCATCAAAAGAAAGAAACTGACTATGACAATTATTTTACGAAGAAGCGACATGTCAAGATTCTTTCTTCATTGGTGATATTTCGTTTAAATCGATCAAAACATCTCGCGTCCATTTAATGCTCAGAAACTCATTCACGATCACCGCAGCAATAATTACACTGAAAACCAAAATTGAAAATTCATTTTCATAGACTTGAATAAAATTCAATGCCATTGCAATTGCAATCAAACCCTGGCTGTTTAGACCCTTACCAATAGTTGGGCTGAGTGCAGTTTTATCGTAGCTTGCTTGATATGCAAACCAGCCATTGAAGTTTTTTATATTCATTCTGAGTATGAGATAAAGTCCAAGTCCTGCTACCCAAATATACCAGTTGTTCACATATAAGATTGAGCCGGCATAAATTAAAATAATCACATAAAATGGATGCTCAAGTTTTTCAAGTGCAGCTTCAAGCCGTTTATGCACTTTAGAAGTGTTAGCGATGAAAATTCCCATTATCAAGGAAATGAAAAGAGTCGAAAAATTCAAATAGTAAGCAACGCCGCTTGTAAAAATTATTATCCCCATTAATGCGAGAAATAATTTATTTTCGTCCTCTTCTCTTTCAAGAAAGATGATAAATAAAATTCCAATGATAATTCCGATCACAATGTTTATCACAAACCATTCTGTCACAGTGATATCGAGATTCTTTGGCACACCTTGATGCACGATTGAGAAAAGCATCCCGAATGAGATAATCGAAATTATATTACTGATACTCGAACTGAATAGAAGCGATTTATAATTGGGGCCATCAATGTTGAATTTGTGGCGCAGAGTTTGCAGTACACTTGGAGAATATGTAGATGCAGTAGTTCCAAGGACCAGAGCATTTACCAAAGCTTCATCGAAAGTTAGATTCCCCGAAAAGAAGAATCTGAAAATCCCAAAGAAAACAAAAAATAAAACTAAAGTGGTGATTACTACATCTGTTAACGCAAGTCTCAGTCTTTCCCTATTCATCTCCGAAAAGTCTTTAAACCGCAATTTTAAACCTGTAGTAAATCCAACTGTGCCAATGATTAAAGCGATCACAGGCTTCAGCTGCAATGATGATTGCGGCGAAAGAAGAATCGGAAAATCGATTGCAAAATATGCATTGATCCAGGTTAAAAATGGAGAGCCAATTAGTATACCGAGAAATAGATACTCCAATCCAGTGAAATAGAGAAACTTATCCTGTAACTTTTGATTGATAAAGTGAAATGAGATGAATCCAAAAATTAGGATCAATATGAGAAGAATAAACGTATTCATCTGCCGAAAATATAGTGTATTAATTGAAAATTGACAACGGCTGTGATAATAAGTTTATGCGGTACAGAATCCAGCTAAATATGATTTTTGTTAATAGCTGAAGTTACATATAACTGTCATTCTGAATCCGTCAACTGACGGATGAAAAATCTGAGGTTGTAATTTTCTGGATTTTTGAGATGTTTCGTCCCGATTCCTCGGGACTCAACATGACAAAAAGTCAATCTGCATAATTTTAATAGTAATATATCCGAAACAAAAAAAATAACGATTAACACCTACAGTCAGGATTGATGATCAACGATCGATGATTTTTGCTTGATACATTTGGATCATAGCCTATTTGCTTCCATAAGCATTTTCCAAATACATTTTTGCAAGATCGTGAGAATTATTCCAATCTTTTATGGAGAGACAATATTTATAAGTTTCGACAGCTTTTTCTCTATTTTTTGATTGATCATATGCAAGCCCCAAATTCAATACAGCTGAAGTCTGAAAGCCTGATTCATCTCCCTTCTTATCTATTTGCTTACTTACATCGATTGACTCATTCAGAAAAATGATTGCCGAATCATATTTTGCAATATGCCTGAAATAAATTCCCATGTAGTACAATGCCTCGCGACGAGCGTTTAATCCGTATCCATCAAATCCATTTTTACTTTTTAGATAAACATCCTTAAATACGAATGATGCATTTTCATAGTCGCCTAATCTAACATAAGTTCGTCCGTAATACCGTTGAAAGATTGGATTATCGGGATATTTTTTTATCAACTTTTCTGCATAATCACGAGCTTCATAAAAATCTTCTTCAAACTGATAATACAGAGTCAATAAAAAATACATCGCTTCTGTTGAAGAATATTTTGCTTTTTTGGATGCGTCGATCAATTGATTAAGCCCGGTAGTCTTATCTCCTTTTGGAAAGAAAATCATCAGTGGCTTAATGTAAGGATAGCGGTCGGGAATTACCGATGCAAAGTAATTGTAAATTCCCATTCCAAATAAAATATCTTGATTCGTTGAATCAATTGAATAAACTAATTTCAGCAGCGGCAGAGCCTCACGTCCATCATCAGCAGCTTTAATCCAACTTTCACGAACTGCACGAAGTCTTCCACGAAATCCAATCGCTCCACCTTTGAAAAAAAGTGCATTCACGTCCTTTTCATTCTTTTTTAGCATCTGATCGCAGTGAAAAATCACATCTTCCAGCTTTGCGAAGAACTTTTCGTCGTAAGATTCATTATCATAATCCAAGGCGATTCTCCACCAATCGACCATTGCCAAAAAAAATCTTCCGGCTGGATGCGAAGGGTAAGAAGACATTAGATCTTTAAAGACAACTTCTGCAGAATCGAATTTGATATTGTAAATATAATCGATCCCTTTTCTAACTTTCACTTCGAACGGAGAGAAATCTTGCGAGATTATTGGTTTTGAATATAAAAGAAAAAAAGTCAAAGCTAATAATGATATCTTCATTTCAAATTTCATTTCTGAGTTTACTACGCTGCAACGATTATTGTGTTTCAAAAAAAAGCCCATCAACTTTGACGGGCTTTATCCAAATCTATCACATAATTGTTTTCGAATTCGATTATTTTTTTACAACTCTAAAATTTGTGACCGGTTGAACTTTATAATCAAATTCTACTGTCTGATAAGCAGATGTGCCTGAACCAGTAGTCTTGATATTCTTTACCCAGACCTTAATATAAATTTCGTCTTGGGTTTTTAATAAATAAACATTGTCTTTTACAGCAGATATTTTTGCTAGGTTCGGCTCGGTTAATCCTTCAATTAAATCAAATGCGAATTGCTTGTCTCCAGGAACTTGCGAGAATTTTGTATCTCGTGCTCTGGAGTCGCCTTGTTTAGGTGAATAAAATGTGAGCACAGTTCCATCCGTTCGCATATGTAGATCAATATTTGAGAAGTTTGCTGAAGCAAACGAGTATTGCGTTCCAACGCCGGTTGATGGATCCCACCCATAACCAGATTTTGCTGGACTTGGATCTTTGAACTCATCTATTATTCCATCATTATTGTAATACACACCGCCAAAAATAATACTCCCAATTGGGATACTCAGTTTATTTGCATTGTTCACTGCATAAACATAAGTCTTGTATTTTTTACCTCGTGCTATCGAATTAATAGTTCTTTTTCTTGATTCTGTTTTAAGAACCAAAGTTGAATCGAACTTGGAAATATTTTCTCCCATCAAGTTCACTTCGTAGGTTGAAACTATGTAACCTTTAAAGTCTGATTTGCTGTGGTCTGCGGATTGATTCCAGTTTGCAATTGCAAAACTGTTTCCGCCTGCTACTGCATCAACAGCAATCGTTAATCCTGTTGCAGGCGCGACCGTTGTCGGTGTTACTGGCTCATCGGTTCCTGTTGAACAATCTGAACCAAGAAAACTAAAACTTAATCCGAACAATAAAAGTATCGAAAATAGTTTGCTAAAGTTTTTCATAATAAATCCTTTATTAATTTAATTTGTCTGATAAATAGTTTTTTATTGAATTCATATTTAAACGAATTTGTTCCATCGAATCTCTTTCACGGATTGTAACGGTCTGATCTTCGAGCGTTTGTGAATCGATGGTCACACAATATGGAGTTCCAATTTCATCTTGTCTTCTGTATCTTCTTCCAACTGCTCCTTTATCATCATAGAATGCTCGAAATGATTTTCTCAAATCTTCAGTAATGTTAGAAGCTATTTCCTGCATTCCATCTCTATTAACAAGAGGAAAGACAGCTACTTTCATCGGCGAAAGTTTCTGATGAAATTTTAAGACTGATCTTTTTTCTCCTTTTACTTCTTCCTCGTGATAAGCATCTATCAAGAATGTCATGAAGCTTCTGCTTGCACCGGCGGAAGTCTCAATTATGAATGGAATATATTTTTCTTTCGTTGAATCATCAAAGTACTCCATTGCTTTACCTGAAAACTGCTGATGCTGAGTTAGATCAAAATTAGTTCTATTGTGAATTCCTTCAATCTCGCCCCAGCCGAATGGAAATTCATATTCAATATCCACAGCAGCCCTAGCATAATGTGCAAGCTTATCTTGTGGATGATCTGAAAATCTCAGTTTCTCCTTTTTCAAACCGAGTTCAACGAACCAATTCATCCTGCTTTCTTTCCAGAACTCGTAGTACTTCATATCTTCTTCAGGTTTCACAAAGTACTGCATTTCCATTTGTTCAAATTCTCTTGTCCTAAAAAGAAAATTTTTCGTATTAATTTCATTCCTAAAAGCTTTTCCAATCTGCGCGATTCCAAATGGTACTTTTTGCCGTGACGAATTTGCAACGTTTAGATAATTAACAAATATTCCCTGTGCTGTTTCAGGACGAAGGTAAACTACTGACGAAGAATCTTCGACTGAACCGAGAAATGTCTTAAACATCAAATTAAAATTTCTTGGCTCAGTAAATTTTTCTTCAGCTTGACACTTGCTCGCTTTTCTTCCTTTGTATGCCGGACTTCCACACATCGAGTCCTCAATTTGATCTGCACGAAAGCGCGCTTTGCATTCTTTGCAATCAACCATTGGATCGGTAAAGTTCGCAACGTGACCCGATGCTTCCCACACTTTCGGGTGCATTAAGATCGAGGCATCTAATCCTTCAACATCTTCACGGTATGTCATCGATTTCCACCATTCATTTTTAATATTGTTAAGTAGTTCGACGCCCATTGGACCGTAATCCCAGCAACCGTTTAATCCTCCATAAATTTCTGATGATTGAAAAACAAATCCTCTTCGTTTTGCTAATGAAACAATAGTATCTAAATTTAGGTTCAAAATTATCTCCAAAAAATTGATGAATTATTGGTAAAAATAGTTAATGACTGTTTTGATAGCAAATTCAAGAATTTTAAATTGTACAGAGAAATAAATTGAACTACACTAGTACTAAGCTTATTTTATAATTAATAATGAATTAAATTGAAATCATCATTAAAGAGATTTCATCTCCTTTAAAATCTAAATATTCTGATTTTGAAGGGATATATTTCTTTGGTTCAAGAGCAAGCGGAAGCCACGAAGAGGATTCTGATTATGATTTACTTTTTGCATTTGGCCGTGAAATAGATTGGAAATTTGAAAAAGAAATAACAGCCGTAATCTATGATTTTATGCTCGAGTATGATGTTATTATCGATTGCAAGATTTATTCCCATTCTGAAATTTTAGATCCAGTCACTCCTTTCAGAGAAAATGTTAAAAAGGAAGGAATATTTTATGGCAGTTGATAAAGACCTACTTATAAGATATAGAATAGATAGAGCGAAAGAGACAATAAAGGAAGCTGATGATGCGATTAAAATGAAAAATCTTTTTAATGCTGAAAATAGAATTTATTATACTCTTTTACATTGTAATGGCATTAGCAATCAAGAATAATTATTCAACGTCCAAGCATCATCAATTAATGGGTTGGTTCAATCGGACTTTTGTGAAAACAGGTAAAGTGAAAACTGAAATTGGTAGAATTTATTTAACTGCGTTGGAAAAGAGAACGAAAGGAGACTATGAGGACATGAAAGTATTTACGCTAGAAGAAGATGAAGTGGATTTTAAAGAAATGATTCGATTTGTTCAAGTGGTTGAAAGACTAATAAATGAGAAATAGAACCAACTTTTATTAATTGACCCTTCTAGACTTTATCCACATAAAAACTATATCAATTTAAGTTTAGCTATAGAATTCTTTTTGAAATTAATAGTATGATACTTTTAGACTTAATAGAATATTTTCATTTGACCAATTTCATAAAGCTCTTATAAATATCTGCCAATTCTGGATAATATTCTTTTAGTGCTGAGATGTTTTTTTCAATTGTTTCATTATCACCACGAACGATTGGCCCCGTCAATCCTTCTTCAACTCCAAGTATCTCAATATTTTTCAAAGTAGATTCAATCAAGGGTTTGTATAACTGTTCAGGTTTAATCTTTGACTTCTTGTTTAGTATTGAGTTCTCTGCTTTGCTGAGGAGGATGGCTAAATAGTTTGAAATGAGCACAGCAAAAGCATGATAGAGTGCTTTTTTGTCTTTTTGAATTACAATTGATTTACAATTAATTTCCTTGCAAAATATTTCAGCAAAATTAATTGCTCTTCGTGAATCTGATTCAACAGCAACAAAAGTATTTAATAAGTCATAATTTATTTTTTCAGACGCAAAGCTGAACAATGGATGGAACGAGAAAACTTCCGCTCCCAATTTTTTTAGCGGCTTTAAAACTTCCGACGTTTCACTACCGGAAGTATGAAAAACAAAAACGGAATTTAATATAATGTGTTTTTCCAAGAAGTAATTAACTACTTCTTGAATATTTCGGTCTTGAACTGAAATACAAATAATATTTGTATACTCAGAAAGAATGTCTAATTTATTTGAGAACATTTTGGAATTTGTTCTCACTGCAAGATTCTTTGCCTTTTTAATGTCGTAATCAACGATCTGTTCAATTTGAATTCCAGTTGAGTAAAAATGTTTGGCAAGTGCAGACCCTACTCTTCCAGCTCCGATTATGCAAATTCTGAATTTCTTCACACAGTTATAACTTTTACCCTATTATTTTTTTGTTTTGCTTCATGCTGCAGTTGGTGAATTCAAATATTCTTTTTGAATTATAATTTTAATCAGTCGACTGACGGATTGAATTTTTATTTTTGATTTGACTTATAAAACACTGCAGATAAGTATCCAACGACTTGTCTAAAATCTCCGCTTGCTTCACTCGAATCGCATCTATACAAAATTTTTGATTTGTTTGCACCCAACAGTTTTGATGTTTGCATGATTGTTACGATCGGACCTCCGCCGCAAGCTTCGACTTTTTGATTCTCAAAATCAGTCATTAGTGATTCGGAATCAAAGTTTTCAATATGAGTGTGAATCCTTGAATCAAGCGAATCAGCTAATTCGTGTGAGTGATAATGAGAAAGATCAGAACTTGCAACGAAAAGTATTTTTCTTCCATGAGTTTCCTCGGCGAGGATCTCTGCAAGAGAATTGCACACTTCCTCACTTTGATTTCCTATCACGATTGGAAGGAGTTTGAACTTTTTCAGAGTGCTTTGTAAAAAAGGAAGTTGCACCTCGAGAGCATGTTCACGTCCATGCCCTTTTTTTGAAATTTGTATAAGACTTTTACTTTCCGAAAGTGTCTCACGTAGTTTACTATCAATTTCGACTAAGCCAAAGGGTGTTAAGTACGCATGCCCATCAAATATTGAAGCGCCATCAAAATATTCATAATGACTCGGCGAGATTACCACTACGGTCTCATACTCTTGCTTCAATAAATGGCTGTACCCGTAAGCTGCAGTTTTACCTGAATAAAAATATCCCGCGTGGGGTGAAACCATTCCAATGATCTCTCCATCGATCTTTGATGGTTTTGCCTCAGCAATAAAACCTTCGATTTCAGCTTTGAGTTTTTTTGGATCTCTCTCATAAAACATTCCACTTACTGCTGGCTCACGAACTTCCATAGTGGTCATTTCACTTGCTCCTTAAAACTTCTTTCTCAGAGAAAATAGTTGCAGAGAAAATTTCAATTTTTGTCTGAGGTGATTTCCAATCGTGTTTCCTTAGACCTGCTTTCTGACAAGTGTGATCGAGAAACTCTTCACTATTCCAATTATATTTTACAGCGACTTGGGGAAGAAGCAAACCGTGATGTGTATCTTTTTCAATGATCAGACCATGTTTGCCAATTTTAATTTCATCGATAGATTTTATCCTTTTAGGAACTGAAAGAACAGAAATTTCAATATCAATGAAATCCAATTCTTCTGCACTTAATGGTGCAAATCGGGGATCTTCAAATGCAGCTTTTTTTGCAGCATCATAAACCTGCTCGAACAAAGGTGAAAATCCAAGAATATATCCAATGCAGCCTCTGAGTTCATCGTCAAGAGTGAGTGTTACAAACACTCCATATTTTTCTTTTAAATGAGGAGGGAGTTCTAAGCTGAAATTAACGCCCCCTCCTTTTCTCAATCCTTCCGAAATTGAGTCACGAGCGATTTGTAACAATAACTTTTTTTCTTCTTTAGAAAAGTTCATGCTTAACCTCTCATTTCTGTAGCAAATATGCTACTAACTCTTTTTTATCTTTTACGAAGTATACTAAATCACCATGAATAAAGAAAGAATCTGGAACCGGAGCCGGTGACGAAGAATTGAGTATTTCTTTCAATAAAACTGTTTGTGATTGCAAGTCAAAAATACACAACCAATTAGTTAAACTAGCTTCATGATTTTTTTCGTAGTAATTGAATAAAAAAAGATTTTCATATTCAATGAATTCTATCTTCCCAAAATATTTTGTATCGCCAATTACTTTTAGAACGCTTTGATTGAGCTTTGTATATTTTCCTTCGTCTGTTAGAAAAGAAGGAAATAAGAAATTATTACCGAGTTCATCTCCAACTGACTGTCTAAACATTTCTGCACTCGATGAATCGCTGCCGAGCGACTCTATCACATCACCCGTTGAATAGTCTATCAGGAAAAAATCACGACCCTCAAATTTTTGGATATAAGCTAATACTTTGTTGTTCGAGATCGAATCGAACGTTAAATCTTTATTGATCCACTTTACTTTGGCAGTGTTTAAATCCACAGCTATAATCTGTTTATGCTTTGGCATATCCGGCTTTTCAAACAGATGCAGAAAAAGCGTATCTCTATAAATTGCTTCAATTCCAATCCAAAAATCTTCATCCAAAAATTTCTTGTCAGCCCAATTTGTTTTACCAGTAATTTTATCGATGCATGAGAAAAAAACTTTTTTATTTATTATGTCACGTTCTTCGATTATCAAAGAATCCATTTCACTTATTTGTATTCTCCAGATTTGACGACCCTTGAAATATGAGAAGAGCTTTTTAATTATCATTATTACTACAACCTATTCTGCCAAAACATAGTAAATAGATTTGATGGATTCCAGGAAAATTTAAATTTTGTTGTAGCTATTTCAAAACATTTTGAATGGATTCGAGCGAATCTTTACTGCAGTGAGAATTTGTTCTTCACAACTCCATACTCTGTAATAAGGTTCTCAAAAACTTTTTCAACGGAAAGAATTTCATGAATTAATCCCGAACTTTGCCCTGCTTCCATCGCCCCTTCATTTTCATCACCATTAAAAATTCCGAGCATTTCTCTTTTGGCTCCTAAAAGTTCTTTCAATACTGATTCATCTGCTCCAGTTAAATCTGCTTTTACCGCGCGGTAGGCGAAATCGTTTTTTAACATTCGCATCAATCCAATTTTTTTGAATGCAAGAATTGTATCGTTATCCCCAGCTTCAACAACTTTCTTCTTATAATTTTCATGTGCAGATGATTCAATCGTCGCTGCGAATCTTGTACCTATCTGAACACCTTCAGCACCGAGGCAAAATGCCGCCGCAATTTGCCTTCCATCTGCAATTCCGCCGGCAGCTATCACCGGAATTTTTACCGCATCAACTAATTGAGGAATTAAACATAGAGTTGTAATCTCATCTAAGCCATTATGACCGCCAGCCTCAACACCTTCGCCGACAATAGCATCACAGCCAACTTCCTCAGCTTTTTTTGCATACTTAACTGAAGGAACAACATGAACAACTTTGCATCCATTACTTTTTAATCTCTCAATAAATTTTCCCGGATGACCGGCAGAAGTGAAAATTATTTTTACATCTTCTTCAATACAGACGTCAACTAAATCTGCAGCATCTCCACGCATAAGAGGAATGTTTACACCAAATGGTTTTTCGGTTTTTTGTTTTGCCTTTTGAATATGCTCACGCAGTAAATCCGGTTTCATAGAACCAGACCCAATCAATCCTAATCCACCGCAATTCGAAACCGCAGATGCAAGTTTGTAACCAGAAACCCAGACCATTCCAGCTTGAATGACTGGATATTTTATCTCAAACAACTTTGTAATTCGATTTTCTAATTTCATCATGTTCACTTTTTATTTTTAAACTTAACGAATTTTTCTCCATCCCATCTCAATAATTGTCTTTCGAGCATTTCAATATAATCCGGTGTGTCAATATATGGAGGAGGAAGTATTTTTTTCTGTACAAGATCATCCCGTTTCATTTGAAAATCATCAGTGATAACTGTTTTCACTGAATTGAAATTATAATCGAAAGAGTATCGTATGGAAAGATTTTTCGGATCATTATTTTTTCCTCCCAATGTACATGTCTCGAAATTATTGATTGCTTCATTGTCAATGATTCCCATATCTGGAGGATAGTTGAATCTAGTTTTGAAAAACTCTGTGTAATCACTTTTCGGGAGAACAATGTATTGATCAAATTTAGCCAAAGGTAAATTTAGAAAATAATATGGTTCGGAAGTCGGTGCTTGCCCATTCATATTATTAACGGATATAGAAAATATTATTGTATTGTTTAATCCATTGTTGACACCTGCTAAAACAAGATTTGGAAAATCTTTTTTCAGAAATTTAATGATCCCTCCGCGTATTCTTCCCGGATGCCATAATGTTGGTCCAACCTTTTTTCCGGTTTTCAAATCAAGTGCGAAAATTGAAGATGGATAGTATGGAGCATTATTTACAATAAGATATAAAAGTTTAATGTCGTTCACGGTAACCGTATCTATCATCCCTATGATATATCTTTTTTCAAATTTCTCTTCCAACGAGGGAACTGTATCTTCATATGCGAATTCCCAAATTAATTTTCCGAAATTATTATAACACCGTACCGTATCCTTCGGATAAGTATTTCTCAAATTATATTTATTTTCTGCTGTGAGTATGAGCTCATTGACTCCATCTTTATTGATATCTATTAGTCTTGCTTTTTGCTCAAACTGATAGAGAATAGTTTCGGTTGCGGATTTAGAAAACAACTCTTTTTCATTTTTGTTTTGAACTGAGATCCGATTCTCTACAAGTTTTACAATTGTTGGTTTGTTATCCCAATCTTGTGTAATCAATAAGCTGAAAAAAATTGTAAGTAAAATTATAGAAAGTGTATTGATCCAATGCTTTCTTGCCGTATTGATTGCTCTTTTAGGAACACTTTGTTTTTGAATCTCCACAAGTGTTCGTCTGTCAAGTAAATCATTTAAATCGGGTAGTCCAATTATCCTTAATGCGCGTTTCGGAAATTCTTTATTTAATTCAATTAATTCTTCCAATGCCGAAGCTTCATCGTCCTTGGGAACAATTAAAATATCTGCACTTGAAAAAAATACTACTCTTGTCTTCTGCTTTATAAGGTCTTTCGATACAGAAAGAATTTCACCTTTGTTATTCATTCCACCGGTTGCGGCAACAACTTGGGGTATTTTTACAGCGAAGGGAGTGTTGTAAAACTGCAGTAACTCTTCGATCATCTTAATGGTTAAAACTACTCCAAGAGAATTGCTTAGATAATATCCAAATCGATTTTCAAATTGAATTATAACTTTATGATGAGGATTGATCCGTTTCTTTTGCTTCAATAAATAATCTTTTGCGAGCTGAAATGAAATTTTAATCTGTTCGTTTAGTTTCTGCTCTATCTCATTTTCTGCTGGATCAACGATGAAAATTTCTTTAACAGATGACGCAGTAATTGTAATATTAATCGATTCCAGCATCCCGAATCGTTCTCCTGACTGCTCAGATTCTTCCAGAGCTGGGAAAAAAATTTCGTTGGTCTGCTGGAATTCATCTTCGCCATTCAGTTTTTTTTGCAGTAAATCAAGTTGAAGAGAGATTTTTTCAATTATTTGAAGGAAAGAATTGTTATAGTTTGGGAGTAGTTTGCTTTCATAAATTTTTTCTGAAAGCTCAATGCTTTTTCTTAACTGTACCGGAGGAATGAAATGAAAATCGTATTGAGAGGCCGAAGTGAGGTACAAATCCATATATTCGAGCAAATAAGATTGAATCAGGTTTTTATTTTCAAACTCAAATAACGAATCAAAAAAATCACTAATCAGAAAGAACCTTTTACCCAATGAATGGGCTTGGGTTAAATTTTTTTCTAACTCCTGCCGTAATTTTTCTAATTGAATTATGTCCACAAATTACCTTTGAGAAGGAGCCAATATTTTATTCTCTCAATCAGACAAGCTGTTTGATATTCGAAACTCATTTTTCTAACTTGGATCAAATTTTATATCAATTTAACAAATGAGGAAATTATGAGCGAATTAAAAATTAACTACACTTGTGTTGATAGGTTTTTAAGATATGTTAAATACGACACACAATCCTCCGAAGAATCAACTACATTTCCTTCGACAGAAAAGCAAAAAATCCTAGCAAAAGTTTTAGCCGAAGAACTGAAAGAGATCGGAATGAGCAACGTTGAACTTGATGAACATGGCTATGTTTATGCAGAGCTGCGGTCAAATGTTAACGGTAATGTTCCTGTCATTGGATTTTTAGCACATATGGATACATCTCACGAAGTGAGCGGAGAAAATGTTAATCCTATAATTCACAAGAATTATAACGGCAAAGACATTGTGCTTCCTAAAGATAAAACACAAATTATAAAGGTCGAGGACCAACCAGAATTAAAAAATCAAATTGGACGCGATATTATCACAGCCGATGGAACAACTTTGCTTGGCGCCGATAACAAAGCCGGACTTGCGGAAATAGTCGATGCGATGCGTCATTTAATTCTTACTCCTTCAATTAAACACGGCACGATAAAAGTTTGTTTTACGCCTGATGAGGAAGTGGGCCGCGGTACGGAAAAAATCGATTTGAAAAAATTGAATGCTGAGTTTGCATATACAATTGATGGAGAAACGCTCGGTGAGGTTGAAAATGAAACTTTCTGTGCGGATACAGTTATCTTGACAATTCAAGGTTTTAACTGCCATCCAGGATATGCGAAAAATAAATTAGTAAGTGCAATAAAGATTGCAGCCGATTATATCGATACACTTCCAAAAGACATGCTTTCTCCCGAAACCACCGAAATGCGTGAAGGTTATGTTCATCCATATATTATTAATGGAGGTGTAGATTCAACGATTATTAAAATTTTAATTCGTGATTTCGAAGAGTCAGGCTTAAAAGAGAAAGAAGCTTTTCTTGAGGATCTTGCAAAGGAGATTGTTGGAAAATATTCGAAAGCTTCATTCAAATTTGAAGTGCAGGAATCATATCGAAACATGAGATTTGTGTTAGACAAACATCCTCACTTAGTTCAATATGCTTTAGAAGCAGTTGAGCGAGCTGGAGTAAAACCCAAGCTTCATTTAATTCGAGGCGGAACGGATGGATCACGACTTTCTTATATGGGACTTCCTTGTCCTAATATTTTTGCTGGCGGGCATGCGTTTCATTCAAGGTTAGAATGGATTTCAGTTCAAGATATGCAAAAAGCAGTCGATACGATCGTTCACCTATCGCAGATCTGGGCAGAAAAATCGAAATAAAACTTAATCCATGCAGCATAAAGTCGAAAAAGCTTCAAAGTTTTCTTTAATATCGAACATATTTTTATTCGTTATAAAGTTAACCGCGGGAATTCTATCAAACAGCATCGCATTAATCTCTGATGCAATAAATTCATTCACGGACATACTGACAAACTATGCTGTGCATTTCAGTGTCAAGGTTTCCTACAAGCAAGCTGATCATGATCACCAATATGGACATCATGCTGCACAGCCTATAGCAGCAATGATCCTCGCAATTTTCGCAGGAGTTGCTGGAATAACCGTAATCCGAGAATCTATAACGAGAATAATTGAACCTTCGATCTTAGATGCAATTACTTTTCCATTGATAGTATTAGCCATTACGATTTTCCTTAAAAGCTTTATGACTTTCTATTTCAGCAGAGTCAGTCGAAAGTATAACAGTCCAGCAATAAGAGCACTTGGAGTTGATAGTTTTAATGATGTTCTATCTTCTTTTATCGCACTTACTGGAATTATTATTTCGGCGTTCGGATTCAAATATTTTGATGGAATTGCTGGAATTCTAATTGCATTTTTTATTTTCAGAAGCGGTTACCATGTAGCAAAAGAAAATATTGATTACCTGATGGGGAAAGCCGCTGACAAAGAGTTAATGATTGAAGTTGCGAATCTCGCTTTGAAAATTGATGGTGTAAAGGGGATGAACGATCTTAAATCTCATTACATTGGTAACAAATATCACATAGAGATCCATATCGAAATAGATAAAGACTATACAACTAAAATGTCGCATGATATCGGTTTAGATGTAAAAAAAGCAATCAGAGAATTAAGGGATGTTGCAGAGGTTTTTGTACACATTGATCCAGTTTAGATTTACTTGAAACTATTATCACGTAATTAAGTGTTAACTAATTAATCAATAATCAAAAATAAGGAGTCATATCATGACAAAAACTATTTTAACTTTCTTATTTGTTTGTGTAATTTTTGTTTTTCAATCTCATGCGCAGGATTATACACCTGAACAAATGGAAGCTGAACAAAAAGCTTGGATGGAATACATGACACCAAGTATGACGCACGATGCGATGGCAAAAAGTGCAGGTGAATGGACCTCATACTCCAAAATGTGGTGGGCACCGGGCACCGAACCGACAACTTGGGAAGGCACAACTACATCCGAAATGATACTCGGGAATAGATATATGAAAAGTGTTCACAAAGGTGAAGTTATGGGGATGCCTTTTGAAGGTCTTGAAATCGTAGGATATGATAATGCAAAAAACGAGTTCACATCAGTTTGGTATGATAACCTCGGAACCGGAACAACTATTGCACGTGGTACGTTTGACGAAGCGAATAACTCTATTACTTTAAAGGGAATGATGTACGATCCAATGTCGAGTAAGGATTATGCTTTCCGTCAAGTAATCAAATTTGTAAGCCCGGATCTCCACATTATGGAAATGTATTCTTCCGCATTTGGAGATGAGTTTCTCAATATGGTCGTTGAAATGAAACGGAAGAAGTAAGAATTAATTTTTGTTTTAATAAACCCGACTTTTTATGAAATAAACGAATCAGAAAAGTCGGGTTTTTTTAGAATTTAGTTTAAGTCTAAGTTAGGTAAAGATTCTATCTTTCTTAGATTCAATAGCTCAGTGAAAAGATAGAATCTTTTCATGTAGTTATAAAGTGAAATTTTTCTTGTTTGAAATTCAATTTTTGAAGTGCTTCAAAATATTTGCGAATTAGAATTTCATAATCTTTCGCGTAACCCTCTTCAAAAATAAAATATCTTTTTCTCCATTTGATTTTACCCCTATTACAACTAATAATGCCATCTTTTCGTCTGATGGACCGGCCTTGGGATAGACTCCATCTGCCCAAATGTAAGATATGACTCTTCAAGTGGACGTTGTCTCCATTCCTCATATTCTAGATGCCAACTTTCTTTTAACCGTGTAATAGTTATACTTGATAGCGATGCTTCTTCACCTAATATCTTATCTAGGAACTTTGAAAAGTCTCCTGTGGATAAACCATGCAGATACATATCTAAGATCATCTCTGTAAGTTGATCACTTCGGATTGGTATTTTCGGAGTATCTCTGATTCAAATTGTTCTCGTAAGCGTGGAGCTTCTATATATGTTGTGCCACTGCCTATACTTATGTGGCGTGGTTTTGAGCTACCATTTCTATAGGAATTACTTCCTTCTGGTATTCGCTCGTACTTTTTATGGCCCAAGTATTCGTCTATCTCCGAATTAAGTAGATCAATTAGTTTTTCCTTAAAACCTTCTAAGGCCAATTCTTCTAGTATGTCGTTACTACTTGATTGTCTGATTTCTTTTAGATATTCTGACATTGCAGTGGCTCCTTTTGTTATTTTTTTTCTTTACTAGTTTAGGGGTCACTGCTAACTTTTCAAAATTTATAATTTTACACAACTTTTGAAGTTAACTCTTTCTAACTGAATATAATGAATTAGGTAGGCTTTATTTTTTACAAAACAAATTTAAACTGGCAATTGAAGCATTTGAGAATTCAATTAAATATTACCCGGAATACGACCAGCCTTACTATTATCTTAGTTTAATTTATAAAAAAAATGGTAAGATAGAGGAGTCTAAAAGTTATTATGAAAAAGCCACCAGCACAAAGATTCAGTCTATGTCATTGAAAAAAATTAATTAGGAGATGGTGATTTTATCTCAGAATTGTCATTAGTAATTGGTTACATCTGAGAAAGAATATGATTAATTCACTTTATAGAACCTGGATGATTTCAAGAATAATTCAATTAGTTAGTGCTACTAAGACTTTTTTGATTTTCTTCGAGCGTGTAAAATAATTTGTGTGAACGGCTGTCTGTTTTCATATAAAAGACTCCAGCCTTTGTCCAAAAATAATTGAAAAATTAGAAAGAACGATAGCTCAGTTCCAAATGGGCATAGTCCATTTCTTTGAGAGAGCTCTGTAAACCAGGTAAAGCATTTTTTATGATCATCATCATTCGGGAACAGTGACCTTGCCTTTTTTACTTCTAAAAGCGAGGCAAAACGCCTCAAAGATTTATTAGATCATACACAAGGTTTGATAAATTTTTTCGCCGATGAAAATAATGTTGCATCCTGGGTAAAAATTGATCATGCATTTCAACGTTTTAGATTGACAGCTTCTAAACTTGGTGTAAGCTACGCTCACCTAAATATGTCCTGCGAAGAAGTTGGTTAAACAGTTATTTGCAGTAGTTAAAAATAATAGAACATACGTGGATGATTATGTACATCCAAAGTATGCTTGACTTTTAACACAGTCATCTCTTGTTCTCGAAGTAGGTTTCAAAAATGTTAATTACCGTGCACTGCGGCTAACACGCATAAAAATGAAACATAAAATAAACATAGTTAAATCAAACGTCTCGCTCTTGGGAACATACTGTTTGCCACAAGATAATTTGTCTATTTATAGTGGCAAACAGTATGTCATTTTTATGCGAGCCGTTACGTGCAATGCGCCGGCAAGTTGAAATAAGATTTGGTAAATCAGATGAAATGATCAAGGTTGCGAGAACCATGAACGACAGGATGAATCTCGATGGTCCGTCCACGAATGATATAGAAAACAAGAGATGATTCTATTGCGAGAACTCGGTAACCGTACTCTCGAAGCTTCGGATGCCGTGGTATGCGACCAAGTTTTGGATTGTTTTCTAAAAGTCCAATACGAGCTTCAAGTTTGTCGATAAATTTCAGAGCGCGACTTGGGCTATCTTTGGCGATATAGTCGAGAATGGATAAGAGATCGTCCTGAGAAGCTGGAAGGTAACGAAGGGTCGATTTAACGGGCATTGATGCGGCTTCTTAGTTTTGCCATCATCTGTTGGTTCGTACTCCCTTTCTTCCCCGTAAGTGATTGTGCTTGAGCAAAGGATAGTTTTTCGAAAAGATCGACCTGGGCTTTCAATCGTTCATAATGGTCGATACTCATCACGACCAAATCGCCTTCACCATTGGTTGTGAGATATACGGGTTCATCTTGATCGTGACAGAGACTTGCAATTTCTCGTGTCCGATTACGTAAACTTGATATGGATTTAATAATAGGCATTGTTTTTCTCCTTTGACTAATAACATGCACAAATTAATACCAAATTATGATATAATCAAGTACACGTAGAGCACACTGCAATTAACACGACAAATAACGTCGCTCCATTTATGAAAACGAATTATAGTTGTCGCTCAATACTTTTGTTCGCTCGAATGAGATTTGTATGCTCATAAAAATATTGAGTTGCTTGCTGAGACGTTAAAATGTAAGACGCAGCTAATTGAATGCGACATCAGGTTTTATAAACACTTAATTCAATGTGTTGTTATTTCTGCCCCAGTTTTTCTCTCTGTAACGCTTCAAAATATTTGCGAATTAGAATTTCATAATCTTTCGCATATCCTTCCTCTAAAGCCCGCATCAAATCCTGCCGCAGTTTATCTTTTCCCTCGTTAAAATCAATTTCAGTTGGCGGACGTTTCACTAACTCCTCGCCCGGTTTTGATTCACGGCGTTTTTCATAATCACGTTCATTCAAAGATCTTTGCGCATCAAGCATACGAGTTAGAATTTTTTCCTGCTTTTGGATCACATCGTTATTCACATTGTTTTGCCGCATTTCTCGAATCACTTCTTCCATTTTTTTTACTGCGTCATCAAGATCGCCAAGCATCTTACTCCCTTCACCGCTTTCTTTTATTTCACGGTTCAATTCTTCAAGCGACTTTCTGATCATTTCTTGTTCAGAAGCGAGTCTTTGCAATTGTGAAAGCTGTTCCATGCTTAGCTTTCCTTGTCCAAGCATTTGAGTTAGATTATTCAAATTCATTTGCTGCTGCGACATCTGTTTCAACTTTTGCATAAACGACATCAATCCTCCGCCTTGTCCTCCTTGCATCATGTTCTGCATCATATCTTGAATTAAGCTTGCAGCTTCATTCAATGCGCCCATAGCGTTTGTTTGGTTTTGCACTCCGCCAATTTTATTTTGCAACTGAAAGTTATTGAGAGATTGAGCCATCTCAGAATTAGCTTTGCCAACAGCTTTTCCCATTTCAGGTGTTACTGCAAATGTTTTATTCGAGAGTTCAATCATTTGGTCTATTACTTTGCTTAAATCTTCACGGAGTTCCGCCTGTTCTTGAACAGATTGATTTAATTGTGGAGAATTCGGATCAACAGCATTAGTTCTATTCTTAAGAGCTTCTTGCTTTTTAGAAAGCTCAAGTAATTCGCTGATAATTTTTTTCATCTGATTCATTGCCATCATCATCTGATTCTGCATCATTTTCTCTTTTAGCTGAGACATCCCTTTTTTCGTCTTTGAAAGACTGCTTTTCACATTCTGTTGATTCTTTCCAGCTTTTGAAAGCTGACCTACCATCATCTCTTTCGACGCTTGATTTGAACATTGACTCGGATTTTCTTCAGAAAATTCCTGCATCATATTCTTCAAATCTTTTTCTGGCATTTCCTTTGGGAACTCAGACATTTTCTTCTCTAAATCTTCAAGTTCTTTCTCGAGTTTGTCGATTTCTTCAGCAAGTTTTTTCTGCTGTTCACTCAAATTTTGAAGAGATTTTTCATCACTTGGATTTGTGTTCTGAAGTCTTTGTGAAAGGTCATCCTGCTTATTCATTAATTCATCAAGCCGTTTTGAGATTTCATCCATTTTTTGCTCGATTTGTACCCGTTTGAGTAATTCTAAAGTTCGTTCGATGCTTGCTCTGAACATCTCTTCATTAAATTGAAAGTTCTTCAAGGCATCTTGCATCATTTGCTTGTTGATATTTTTTAAAGCTTCATTCAGTTTTTGCATTGCAGCTTTCATCTCTTCAGAACTGAGCTGATTAAATAACTCTTGAAGCTCCATGAATTTTTGGAGCGTCTCTTGAGAAAGAAGGTTGTTCTCACTCAATTTATTTTGAAGATCGTTCATCTGATCCTGAATATTTTCAACTCGCTTCATCATTTCTTGTTGTTTCTTCAGAATCTCTTCAGCTTTTTTCTGTTCTTCCCAAGTTACTTTCTCTCTTGCAGATTTTAAATCTCTGTCGAGCTCTTCAATATCTTTCTTAAGCTGCTCAGTTTCTTTCAAAGTCTGCTGTATATCTTTAATTGCCGTGTCGTAGGTCTTATCTCCTTCGGCAAGTATTTCATCAAGCGATGGAATTCTAACAGTCATAATTTCAGTTTTTGCAGATTTTGGACCGCTGACGTTATCATTATCAAAAACTTCAAAATAATATGAGACGACATCATCTGTGACCAAGTTGAGCGAAGAAAGATTCCAGACATAACCAATATCCGATTCAAGATTATCGGGAATACTTAAGTTGATTTTTTCATATTCCTCCCATGGCCTTTCGTACCGAGAATCACTTAATCTGTAATTCAAGGTAAGTGACGTGAATCCGTAATCATCTTTGATTTTTATTAAAGTTGAAACACGCTGGTTATCTGTGAGATTAACTGTTTCCTGCGGTTTTAAAAGCGTTATGCTTGGAAAATTATCTGCAATCAGTTTTATATTATAACGGACTGGATTAACATTCTCGTTTCCTTCTTCATCATAGATCAGAAGTTGATAAGCCGCATCTTTTCGGGGAAGAAACTTGATGTAAGCTCTACTTTTTTCAATTTTCATCAACAACTCAGTTGTATCAGCAAATAATGTTTTTGCTGAGGAAAGTGTTTTGCTCGCTGTCAAATTCAATTCGATTGAAGAACCATAAAGCGTGTTTACATCCCCATTATCTTCATTCAACTGCATAGGCAATTTAGAATAAGCGGGAGGGATTACTCGAACTGTCAGGTTCTTAATAATTGGACGATTAACTACTTGCACTTCATATTTTTTACTTCTAACTCCATCTGCCGATATGAAGTAAGTAAAATCTCTTAATGGATTTACGAAAGTATGCTGAAAAACACCATTTGAGTCAGCAGTAATTTGTTTGGTTTCAACGTATTCAGATTCAGACTGCCCATGATTGATCACAACTTTGTTAAGTTCGTAACCTATTATTCTAATTTTGATATCAAAGTTTTCACCCTTTGTGATTTTTCCATTTCCAGGTTTTACATCAAAATAAAATTTTGCTGGAGGTAAAAATTCTTCTGTAAAATTTAAAATTCTGTATGATGCCGAACTGAAGCCGCTGAGCAAGAAGAAACACAAAACATAAAACAGAACTGAAAACACGAAGTATTTAGCAGGATTGTTTATTCGTTCCTGATTAACCGATTCTTCAAATTTAAAAGTCGAGGTTTCACCTTCTATACTTTCAATCGCTGCCTCGATGAGTGAATTTGAAAAATATTCTTCTTTATCTTTTGAAAAATCAAGCTGCAAAATATTTACAAGTTTGTCCTTGATCTGCGGAAATTTTTCCCCAACTTTTCTTGCAGATTTCAGGTATTTATCTTCTTTCATCTGCATTCGAAATCTGAAGAATGGGTGAACTAACGAAACAACAAAAACGATTAGTACAAAAACACTAAACAGAAAAAATAAAATTGTTCTTACATCTGTATCGAAGTAAAAATAAGATTCCAACAAAGAAAGAATTGTCAGTGGTAATAAAATTGCGACAGCTGAGAAAAGGAAACCCGACAAAATTGTAACCAAGTTTTCTTTTTTAATTTGTCTTTCGAGCTTACTGATAATATTTTGAATGGAGATATTATTCATCTTAATTTGTCAACGAGTAAATCACTATGTTCGTTCCCATTCGCAGTGCGGCTTCTCTTTTTTGCGGCGGGTCATTGTAAAGTTCAGCATCAGCCCATCCATCTCCCAGATTACATTCATATGTATAAAAAACACAAAGTCTCCCATTCAAGAAATAACCAAATCCTTGCGGTGGATTATTATCGTGCTCGTGAATCTTTGGCAGACCATTACTAAACTTAAATGCTGAGTTGTAAATTGGATGTGAAAAAGGAATTTCAACTAATTGCTGATCAGGAAAAACTTTCTTCATTTCACGTCTGAATGATTGATCCATTCCATAATCATCATCTGCATAAAGAAATCCGCCATTCTCCAAATACTTACGGAGACGCTTTGCTTCAGAATTCGAAAATGAAATGTTTCCATGCCCTGTGATAAAAAGAAAAGGAAAACTAAAAATTTTTTCACTTCCAACATCAACGAATACATATTCTGGTTTTGTTTTTAATCCAATTTCTTTTGAAATATATTTTAATAAATTAACTTCCGAAGTTGGATCATTGTACCAATCTCCTCCACCATTGTATTTCAATCGCGCAATTTGAAAAAAATGAGAATCCTGCAGCTGAGGCGCTGTATAAAAAACTAAAACTAAAGTAAATAAAAACAAATATTTCATAATATTACAACTCACTTCAAAGATATTGAAGCGTTTGTGAAAATTCAATTTACTTATTGCAAACTAAAAAATATTCTAACTAGAATTTCTTGAACGCCAGAGACCATTTCAGTATTATTGAGTAGTTGAAAATTCTTGAAAATGCAGAAATCCCAAACTGAAATAAAAAAATCACTTCAAGAGTCATCAAGTAAAATTGATAAGAATTTCTTAAAAGAAGCCATTCCGCACATGGATGCCTTATACAATTTTGCCCTGAAGATGACACGTGATCCAGATGATGCAAACGATCTTCTGCAGGAAGCCTATCTTAAAGCATATCGCTTCTTCGATAAATTTGAAATCGGAACTAATTGCAAAGCATGGTTGTTCCGTATAATGAAAAATTCATACATAAACATATATCGGAAAAACACTAGAGAGCCCGATAAAGTTGATTATGGTGAGATCGAAGAATTTTATGAAACAATAAAATCAGATCATGCCTCCGACAATGATCTCGAAAGTGAGATCTTTAATAATGTTTTGGATGATGAAGTAATGAATGCAGTTCAGTCCCTGCCTGATGACTTCCGAACTGTAATATTACTTTGTGACATTGAGGGTTTAACATATGAGGAGATCGCGGAATTCGTCGATTGTCCAATCGGAACTGTCCGCTCCCGATTACATCGAGCGAGAAAAATGCTGGCTGTGAAATTAAATGATTATGCTATTAGTAAAGGTTATGAACCAATCAAAGAATGACAATTAACTGCAAAGATTTTAAAGATAAAGTAACTCCTTTTATCGATAACGAAATAGAAAAGGAAAATAGATCGAGCGTTGAAAAACATGCTTCTCTTTGTTCTGACTGTAATCTAGATTTAGTAATAGAAAAAAAGGTTAAAAAAGTTATCCAAGACCAAACGCCGCTTGAATCCGCTCCCGATGAATTAAAAAGTACAATCTTTAAAAAATTATCTCACCGGCTATTTTTATTTAGAGTCAAAGAATTATTCAACTCAATTATTAAAAAACCTGTTTATTCGTTAAGCTTTGGATTAGGATTGACTTTTTTAATTTATGCAGCTTTTTTTAACAAGTCGAATGATTTTGTTTCTGCAAATTTTAGCAACAATGTATTTGCACAATCCATTGTAAACTTTAATGCTGTTAAGAATCATAAATATCCAAGCAAAACTATTCTAAATAGCAATCAAGAAGCTGTAAAAGGATTTCTAATTTCAAATGGATTTAAGTCACCGATTTTCCCAAAAACTAAGTGGAAATTGATCGGTGCTGGATTAAACAAGCTCAATGAAATAATCATCGCACATCTGATCTATCAAAGTGATAAAGATATAGTTTACATCTTTCAAGCCCCTTGCAGTGCAATAATCGAAGACAAAAAACTTTTTCTGTCAGAAAGTTTATTGGAAAATGTAATTAATAAGGATTTCGAGATCGTTGAAACTGATTCTTGTAATGCTCTCCTAAGTATAATCGACGGCACATTTGCAAGTTTTGTTATGGATAGAAAATCAAGCATTTTAATGGCAGATCTTCTAAACAGCTTTGAATACCGGTGATTTAAAAGCAGTAATTAAGGCAAACAACTAATTTTTACTCATTTTCTGAAGTTATGCAGAATAGTCTTATTGTCATGTTGAGCAAAGCGAAACATCTAAAAAACGATGATATTTGCATAGTTAGATTCTTCATCCGTCAGTTGACGGATTCAGAATAACTGTTTTGCGTAACTTTAGTCATTTTTAGTTATTTTCGAGTGGATTTTCGTTCCGATGCACTGAGGAAAGTGAAAATTTTTTTTTGACGTGGAATTCCATTATATTTGAAGCCCAAATGAAGAAAAATTTTAAGATTAGGAAGATATTAGTTCCTACTGATTTTAGTGATATGTCTGCGCAAGCTTTTGGTTATGCCGAAGAAATTGCAAGCCAATACGATGGTGAAATTCATTTACTTCATGTACTTGAAAAAACACCCCCGATTCTTACAATTCGTTCGCTTGATTTGAAAACCGAAAAAATCCAAAAAACGATCGAAGATGACGCTCGGACATTATTGAAAAAATTCGCGGAAAAATTTAACAGCTCAGAAAAAGTGAAAGAAGTTTTATTACGTGGGAACGATTTTGAAACCATAACATCTTACGCAAAAGAAAAAAAGATAGATCTGATTGTAATCGCTACTCACGGAAGAACAGGATTATTGCATACACTTCTTGGAAGTGTTGCAGAAAAAGTAATTCGATATGCAAAGTGTCCTGTTCTGGTTATCACTCCCAGTAAGGATGGAAAATAAAAGGAATAAAGAGACGATATGGCAAGGTTAAAACACGTTGAAGCTTTTTGCAGTTATTGCAATAAAACTGTCAAACTGGAAATAGTCGGAGAATTAGGAATTGAAAGTGACAGCCGCAGATGGGCTCGCTGCAAAACTTGCAAACACACAATGGCATTGGATGTTGAAGCGAATATTAAATCATCCGCAAATGTAGATCTATCTGCAATTAAAATTGAAGATTGTAAACCTTATAATCCTTCTTCCACATTTGAGGTGGGTGACTCGATATACCATCAAGATTGGGAAGATGTCGGAAAAGTTACAGCAAAAGAGACAACATCAGCCGGCGCTAAGTCTATAGTTGTCGAATTTGAAAAAGCCGGTATGAAAAAATTATTAGAACAATTTCAAGTACAATAAAAAAGGAGAAACTTTTTGGTCGGAATTTCAATTAACGAAACTGAATCGCTCGATAGAGCATTAAGAAGATTTAAGAAAAAATACGAAAGATCCGGAGTCCTCAAAGAATTCAAGAAGAGGACATTCTTCACCAAACCATCCATAAAAAAGAGAATGAAAAAGGCAAAGGCGATCCGCAGAATGCAGCGAATTGTCCTTGAAGAGATGGTATAATCCCACTCTCGAAGATTTCAGGGTTTATTACAAATAGTTATTCGTTAAAAAAGTTTTAAGTTCTTGGAATGCATCCTTTGGGGTATCGCAGAACTTAAAATAATTTAAATCCTTTTTGTCGATCACTCCATGATCAATCAAATGCTGGAGGTTGATCGCTTTTTTCCAATAGCTCGATCCATAAATTATCACAGACATTTTTTTATTCAGTTTGCCAGTTTGTAGAAGAGTTAGCACTTCCATCAATTCATCGAATGTGCCAAATCCTCCCGGAAAGATTATTAATGCCTTTGCAAGATAAACAAGCCAAAATTTTCTCATAAAGAAATAGTGAAACTCGAAACCGAGTTCTTTGGAAACATACTTATTTACAAACTGTTCCATCGGGATGGATATATTCAATCCCATTGATTTTCCTTTACCAAGTTTTGCCCCCTTGTTTGCGGCTTCCATCACACCAGGACCACCTCCAGTACAAACAACAAAACGTCTTCCGTTTGTTGGTAGAGAATTTGCCCATTCGGTTATCATTTTTGAAAGAGTGACTGCATCTTCGTAATACTTCGACATCTCCAAAGCGACTTGGGCAGATTTTAGTTTGTCAACGAAATTTTTCTCATGTTTTGGATCAAGTTTTTTGACATCATTGTACATCTTAGTGGCTGTTTTTCTATCAGTAAATCTGGCAGAGCCAAAAAAAACAATTGTATCAGTAATATTGTCTTTTCTGAATCTTGCCTGAGGTTCTAAAAATTCCGCTAGTATTCTAATAATTCTTGCATCGGGTGAATTTAAAAAGTCTAAATTTTTGTAAGCTTTATTCGGCATTTATTCTCCTAAGTAAGAAGTTTTCCTCCTTCAACGGGGATTGTAACTCCAGTTAAATATTTATTCTTGATTATAAAATTAATTGTTTCACAAATTTCTTGAGGTGAACCATAACGTTTGAGCGGAATTTTGTTTTTCCCTAAAATTGCTTTGAGGTTCTTTTCATCTTCCATCTCAATTGTACCGGGAGCAACGGAATTCACTCTAATTTTTGGCGCAAGTTCTCTCGCAAGCGAACGCGTCAATGCGATTTGTGCAGCTTTAGAAGTATTATATAAAATACGATCCTTCCAAACTTCAAATCCACCAATAGATGAAATGTTGACAATAGTTCCATCATTATTCATGATTGAAGAAAATTTCTGACTAAGAAAAAAAACTGATTTTAAATTAACTGCGAAAGTATTATCCCATAATTCTTCCTTAATCGACTTAAATCCCGCTTCAGGAAATACGCCCGCATTATTAATAAGCAGGTCAATTTTTTCCCAATCTTTTTTGTAATTAATGAAAAGTTTTTCTATCTCTAAGTATGAATTAAGGTTTGTCTTGTATGATTTAAACGACATGCCATTCGCTTCAACTTGTTTCTTTATAAAAGCAACACTCGAAGCTGAGGAGTGATATGTTATTGCAACATCGTAACCAATAGTCGAGAGAAAAAGCGAAAGGTACTTTCCAAGTCGCTTTGCACCTCCAGTAACAAGGGCCTTTTTCATTTTAAATTCAATTTAAGAAATGATAATTTGCTAATCAATTTTATGAAGATATTCAAATTAATAACACTTCTATGCATTTTACTTGTCTTTGGTTCTGCAGCTGCTCAAAATCTACAAGATCGAATTCAGCAGATATTAAGTTCTACTCGGACAAATACCGACGAATATGGAATAGCCATATTTTCAACTAATCAAAATAAATTTCTTTTTGAAAACAACTCAGAAGCAACGCTTCTTCCGGCTTCAACAACAAAACTCTATACCACAGCAACTGCAATCCTCTTCCTTGGAGATGAGTATACAGTTAATACAGAGATACTGACTGACGACGTGAATTTAACTGACAATTCGATTGATGGAAATATTTTCTTAAAGGGATTTGGAGACCCAACCTTTACGATTCCAAACTTGCAGAAGATGGTCAGTGAAATTATGGCACAAGGTATAAAAAGAATTAGCGGTAATATTATTGTGGATGATTCTTTTTTCGATGAAATCTTGTTCCGGGAAGAATGGATTGAAGATGAAAACCGAAATGTTCCACTCCCAGCTATTTGCGCTACAACTATTGACAAAAATTCTATTACGTTGAGCCTAAGAGGGAATTCACGAACGAATAGAAAACCGACAGTTTCCATTTTTCCAAATTTGGATTATTTCACAGTGGTTAATTCAGCAAAAACCACCGGGAGACGTACTCGAATCGGAACTGTTGTTCAACAGATGCAGAGCGGTGAAAAAATAACTGTTACAGGTACTATTCCGCGCAATCGATCTTCTTCAATTAAAGTCCACATTAAAAATCCACCACTCTTTATTGGTAATTTGCTTAAAAACCTTTTAATACAAGGTGGAATTGAATTCACCGGAAAAATCCTAACTCGAACTTCTCCAGAAGTTTTAAATCTTCTTGTCTCGAATGAAACTCCACTCATAAGTTTAATATCGGAGATTAATAAACGGAGTGATAATTTCATAGCCGAGCATTTGTTCAAAATTATTGGTGCTAATTATTCCGAAGGCTCAGGAGGTGCATTCGATGCCACTCAGGCGATTTTCACATTTCTTAAATCAACTAATTTGTTCGAAGAAGAGATGAGCATTTTGGATGGATCAGGCATCTCGAGGAACAATCAGTTTTCCATGAAAGCACTTGTCCGGCTTTTAACTCATATGTATTTCACTAAGGATGATTTCGAACAATTCTTCAATTCACTCTCAATTGCGGGAGTGGATGGTACAATGGGAAGCAGACTGGTTGGAACTTCAGCCGCAAATAATTGCCGTGCGAAAACTGGAACACTTAGAGGAGTGACAGCTACTGCCGGCTATGTAACATCAAAAGATAATGACTTAATGATTTTTGCAATGAACTTTAATTCTTTCAAAAGATCTGCAAGTTACTATAGAGATATAATGGATAATATAATCAGCCTGCTGTCTGAAACTGAAATTTCACAACGAAATTAAAATGAACCTCCCCATTGCAAGCGGCGGGGAATTTAACCCTACCTTCTCGCCTGCCTTTACCGAAACGAAACCACGGCTTCGTGCATGCAGGTCCGCCGAAGCGGAACGCGAAGGCGGATAAAAAAGCCAAGTTTAAGTTAATAACTTGGCTTTTTAATCACGTTAAAATTTCTGCTATTGCTGTGGGGGAGTTTGCTGTGGAGGTTGAGCAGGCTGTTGAGTCTGGGGTACAAAAGGTTTTTGAGGTAAAGATTGCTGACCTCCTCTTTGAATAATACTTTCACGCATTCTTTGTTGCGATGAAGATGGCAAAAAAGCTAGATTAACAACCAAACAGAGAACTGCTAAAATTCCGGCTAACCACCATGTGGCTTTTGATAAGAAATCTGCAGTTCTTCTTACACCGAACATTGTTCCCATTTCGCCAACTCTGCCGAACGTTCCGGCTAATCCGCCGCCCTTACTTGATTGCATGAGAACTACCACCATCAATATGAACGCAACTACTAAACCGACTGTCATTAAAATCGAATACATTTTTTCTCCTATTAAGTTTGTAGCGAGGGAGGGATTCGAACCCCCGACACGTGGATTATGATTCCACTGCTCTAACCACCTGAGCTACCTCGCCAAAATTTCAATTATATCCGCTGGAAAATCTCTAATTGCGGGTACAAATATAATAAGCTTTGATGCGAATGGCAAAAAATGTCCTTGGATTGAAAATTCAATAAATGTTTTCAAAGAAAAATTTGACTTGTCCGCCGAAGCAAATTATCATAAAACATATTCTTACGATACTCTGCGGAGGCGGAAAGCAAATCATCCCGATTCAACGTGTTAACTAATCGTATCGGGATCAAAGAATCAGTTGTAAAAGATAAATCATCTCATCGACTTTTGAAAATCTGTGAATCTGTGGCACAATTCCAACATACTTGCTTATACCCGAATTAAACGAAGCAGGAACCAATACCTGAATATCTACGATACGTCATCGCTCCACCCTGCAAGCAGGCAATCTGCAATCTAAAATCAAAAATCTAAAATCTAAAATCTAAAATTATTACTCCTCCTTTTCTAATAAGTATCTCGCAAACCAATCGTGTACTTCTTTGTACCAGTAAATGGAATTTTGCGGTGTTAATATCCAGTGATTTTCATTTGGATAATAAATTAAGCGTGCATCCACACCCTTTCCTTTGAGCACGCCGTAAATTTCCAATCCTTGAGTAATAACAACCCGATAATCTTTCTCGCCGTGAATTACGAGCATCGGAGTTTTGAAATTATGCGCAAAATGAGCCGGACTGTATCGATTAATATTTTCATATTTCCCTTCCCAAGGTGCACCGTCATAATTTTTTACTCGCTCATGAGTCAGGTCTGAAGCAAATTGCCCCATCAGATTATAAACTCCTGCGTGGCTGATCAAAGCATTAAAACGATCTGTATGTCCTGCAATCCAATTAACAAGATAGCCGCCATAGCTTCCTCCTGCAGCTCCAAGCTTTGAACCATCTATGAACGAATATTTTTTTATTAAATAATCTGTTGCTTTCATTATGTCTGTAAAAGGTTTGTCTCCGTGTGCACCAACAATCGATTTACCAAATTTATTTCCAAAGCTTGTTGATCCGTGAAAGTTCACCATTGCAACTACATAACCAGGCGAAGCAAAAAGCTGTGCATTCCAGCGCGGGTGAAAATCATCTCCGAATGTTCCGTGTGGACCTCCATGAATCAAATGAACTAATGGGTATTTTTTACTCGCATCAAAATTCGGAGGATAAAGCAGAAACATTTGGACTTCTTGATTATCAGCCCCTTCAAAATAAAGATTTTCATACTTGCCAAATTCGATCTGATCCAATAATGTTCTATTAAAGTCGCTAATTTGTTTTAGCTTCTTAGTTTTCAAATCAAATTCAAAAATATCTGTAGGCGATGCTAAATTGTTTTTGAGAAAATACAATTTTTCATTTGCATGATTAAGTGAGATGATTCCCCCTTCGTTATAAAGTTTATCGAGTTTATTTGATTTTAAATCTAAACTAAATATTGCAGAACGAGCATGAACATCTGACAGCATAAACATAGATGATCCGTCCTTGCTCTCTTTAAAGTCGCCAAAAGAATAATCATAATTAGTCGTCAGCACTTTTTCAGTCCGATTTGTAATATCATATTTAACGAGTTTCACATTATCCGCGGAGTAATCCGGATCGTTTTGCATTCCATAGAATAAAAATTTGCTGTCGTTTGAAAAAACTGGAGAGCCATCTTCCTGCGGATTCTTTGAAGTTATATTGATCTCTGAAGAGGAACCGTCCAACCCGATTAGAAAGACATCTGAATTGAGTTCGTCATAAGGGAGTTGAGTGTTATTGGCTGAATAACTGATCCATTTCCCATCGGGAGAAATTGAATAAGTAATTCCACCATCAAAATTGAAAATTCTTGTAGAACCTTTAGTTACGTCCACTTTTTCCTTTTTCTCGATGTCATAAACAAAAATTCGCGATACATATCCATCTGTTAGCCAGCCATCCCAATATCGATAAAATCGATTCTCCGTTACTTTGGCTGTCATCTTATTTTCTTTTTTTTCTTTGATTGCTTTTTTCATTGCATTTGCGAATGCATCCCATTGGGAAAAATCGTTTTCATGTTCCGGTAGAATTTGAGAAACGAATGCAATTTTCTTTCCATCTTGGAAATATTTTGGAGAAGATATTCCCATTGGCATTTCTGCAAGTAGCGATGCTTCACCTCCGTCAATCGGTATAGTGTAAAGCTGAGAATAATCCCCTTCCCTTTTCGAAATGAATGCAATGCTTTTACTATTCGGATGCCAAGTTGGAGAACCGTCAGAACCAAGATTAGTCGTAAGTTTCTTCGTCTGATACGTTTTAAGATCTATCAGCCAAAGATCGCTGTTTCCCTTATTATCTTTAATGTTATATTCAGTTACAACAAAACATCCGAATTTCCCGTCGGGTGAGATTGTAAGAGAAGATAATCTTTTCATATTCCACAAATCTTCAGCGGTAAGCCTCGTTAGATGTTTACCCTGGTGGATATTTATTACCTCGCGGAAGTTACTATCTAACGGGGTAAAAACTCTTTTCCCCTGGGCAAAGAGCATATGTGTAAAAATAAAAAAAACAAGTAATGGTCGATTTAGTTTTGATACAATTTTCATTTTTTCCTCTATTTGGTTATCATTAAATAAATATAATATAATAATTCTTAAAAAAAGTTCTATGGTTGAATTTACATTACTTCGAGATTTGCTAATCGTTTTGGCGGTTTCAATTCCTGTTATCTATATTTTCAATAAAATCAATCTACCATCGATAGTTGGATTTATAATAACAGGAATTATAATCGGTCCTTTCGGATTATCCTTTGTAAGCCAAATCGATGGAATAAATAGATTAGCGGAAATAGGAGTCGCACTTTTACTTTTTACAATCGGTGTTGAAGTCTCGTTTTCTCGTTTCAAAAAAATCTTTAAGGAAATTTTATTAACCGGTGGGTCACAGGTTCTTCTAACGATTTTAATCGGCACAGGTGTATCTTTTTTATTTGGTTTGAGTATTCAACAATCTCTTCTTATTGGATTTTTGCTTTCACACAGCAGTTCGGCCGTAATCTTAAAATTACTTCAACAGAGAAACGAAACCGATTCGCCACACGGCAAATTGTCTATCGGAATAATTGTTTTTCAAGACTTAATGGTTGTCCCGATGATGGTTTTGATTCCGATTCTTGGATTATCAGAATCTATTTCTATCTCAGGTGCGTTAATCCGATTGGCAAGCGCATTTGGATTTATCATTTTGATTTTTTTCTTTGCCCGATTTCTAATGCCGTATATTCTTTACAATCTTGTAAATCTTAGAATGCGAGATGTGTCAATTATCGGTGTAATAGTTTTGAGTCTTGGAACTGCTTGGTTGACTCATTTGGTTGGGCTTTCTTTTGCAATTGGTGCATTTATTGCCGGTTTGATTATCTCGGAAACAGATTATACTCATCAAATCGTTAGCGATGTGATTCCATTCAAAGATATTTTTGCTTCTCTCTTTTTTATTTCATTCGGAATGCTGCTCGATATTAATTTTTTTCTAACTAATCCAGGAATTGTTTTATCCTACACTGTGTTGATAATAATATTAAAAGCTTCGGTTTTAATTTTGATTATTCACGGTTTAAAATATCCAATGCGGCTCGCAATGATTGTGGGCTTCGGACTTGCACAAATCGGTGAATTTTCATTCGTACTCGCTATGGTTGGAGTGGACTATAATCTCCTTCCTACCGAAATTTATAAAGGATTTATTGCCGCATCTGTAATTACACTTCTCGTCTCGCCTATTTTATTTCATTTCACACCTCATATCACAAAAAAGGTACCTGATTTAATTCCATCTCGGGATACTCTTGATAGTTTGGAAATGATGAAAGAGAAATTGAGAGACCACGTGATAATTGTCGGTTATGGATTAAACGGACGAAACCTTGCAAGAGTTTTGAAAGAAACGGGAATCAAATATATTGTCGTCGAATTGAATCCAAAATCTGTGAAGGCGGCTAAAAGTTCGGAAGAGAAAATTATTTTCGGCGATGCTACAAAGAAAGACTTGCTTGAAAAAGCTGGCATCAACTATGCAAAGATTATTGTCTTTGCTATTTCGGACCCTGTCTCGGTTAGATTGGCGGTGAGAAATGTGAGAGATTTGAATCCAAAGATCCATATTATTGTCCGAACTCGTTACGTTAGTGAAATCGATGAACTTATAAAACTTGGTGCCGATGAAGTCATTCCCGAAGAGTACGAAACTTCCATTCAAATCTTTTCGCGTGTACTGAAGAAATTTCACATTCCGAACAGCGTGATTCTTGCTCAAACAAATGTTATTCGAAATCAATCATATGGAATTCTACGAGACGTTCGATTTACAGATTTAGCGTTTGAACAAATCAGTCAAATCCTTGCACAAGGGACAGTCGATACGATCATCATCTCGAATAAAAATGTTAATATTGGAAAATCATTAAAGGAGATTAATTTAAAAGCACTTACAGGAGCAACAGTGATAAGTGCGATAAGGAAAGAAGAAACGATCCATAATCCTCACGGTGATTTCAGGATCGAGAAAAATGATCAGCTAATTATTTTCGGAACTCACAATGCAATCGATAAAGCATTTGAAATTCTTTCAAACACGGAAATAATTTAAGCAGAGTAATTTCTGATACATTACAAATTGAATATAGATAACACTGAAAAAAAATAGACAAAAAAATGAAAACAAAAAATACAGCAAACGATTTTCCACAAGTAACAATAGATTTTTTAACAAGACTTTCTCGAAACAACAACCGCGAATGGTTCGAAAGTCATCGACAAGAATTTGAGATGCATTTTCTTGAACCTGCACAGAAATTTGTTCTGGAAATGGGCTCGAAATTGCAGGATATAGCCCCACAAATAAATGCAATTCCAAAAATTGATCAATCAATCTTTCGAATTCACAGAGACGTTCGGTTCAGCAAAGACAAAGCTCCTTACAAGACAAATCTCGGGATCTATTTTTGGGAAGGCACGCGAAAGAAAATGGACAGCTCCGGATTTTACTTCCACATTGAACCAAAGCTCTTCTTCATTGGGGTCGGAATGTATATGTTATCAAAAGAAGATTTGAAAAAGTTTCGCGATGCAGTTGCTGACCAAAGAAAAGGCAAAGAACTTCACACAATTGTTACTAAGCTGACAAAAAATAAAAAATTTAAGCTGGGCGGAGAATCATACAAAAAAATTCCAAAAGGTTATCCAGATAACCTACCTCGATCAAAATACCTTTTACACAGCGGTTTGTATTTATATTATGAAGATGATCATTCCAAATTATTAAAAAGTAATCCCGTAAGTTTTACTTTTAAGATTTTTAAGGACATGCTGCCGCTGCATAATTGGTTTGTTAAAAATATCTGACTACCGAGTGCAATTGATATGTTTAATTAGTTGAACATAATATCTTAACGTTTGAACCAAAATGATATTATCTCTAAATTTGTTTCATGAAGAAAAAATATAAGATACTTGTTTCAAACGATGATGGAATATCGTCAAAGGGAATCGTTGCATTACGAAATGCTATGCTTGAATTAGGTGAAGTAGTTGTTTATGCCCCGCACAAACAGCAAAGTGCCGTTGGACATGCAATCACAGTTCAAACTCCGTTACGAATCGAACCGCATTTTGTAAACGATGAATTGTTTGGATACGCTGTTACCGGAACACCCGCAGACTGTGTCAAACTCGCAATTTCATCTATGATGGATGACCCGCCTGACTTAGTAGTTTCAGGAATTAACCATGGGGCGAACATTGCAATAAACGTTCTTTACAGCGGAACGGTTTCTGCTGCAACCGAGGGAAGAATTTTAGATATTCCATCGATTGCTTTCAGTATGACCACTTTTGAACCTGAAGATTTTTCTTATGCACAAAAAGTTGCAAAACAAATTTCAAAAGAAGTTTTAGAAAAAGGGCTTCCGCCCGGCGTTTTATTAAATGTAAATATTCCCGCTGTGCCTGAAAGTGAAATTCGAGGTATCACAGTGACTCGGCAAGGTAGATCGAAGTGGAACGATATTTACGAACGGCGGATCGATCCAAACCAGCGTGAATATTTTTGGCTGACTGGCTCTCTCAAAAAACTCGATATAGAAATCGATTCAGATGTAATTGCAACTCACGAAAATTTTGTTTCGGTTACTCCAATTCAATATGACCTAACCGCATACGATTTTCTTCCGCATCTAAAAAAGTGGAATCTCAACGGTAAATGACTTTTACTGAATCTCTTTTTCTTACTCCAATGAGAATTTCGATCTCCTTTGGGCTGTCAGCTTCCATTCTCATACTGCTTTGTGCAGTGATATTAGTTTCGGTTTATTTTTATTACCGAAGAACAATTCCATCTATTGAATCTAATTGGAGAATCTTTCTTGCTGTTCTGCGCGGCTTAGCGATATTTGGAATTCTTTTAGCAATAGCAGAATTAACTTTTAATATTTCATCAGTGCTGGAGAAGAAATCGACTTCAATTTTTTTAATAGATAACAGTAAAAGTATGCTGCACGATCAAAACTCTTTAAATCGTGCTATTGATAACTTGAAAAATGTTTCCGGCTCCGATCAAGCTGAATATCAGTTCTATCATTTTGCAGAAACTATCTCAGATTCACAAATTTCTCCTGTAGATGATTTACTATTTACAGGAGCCAGTACAGATATCTCTTCAACCTTAGAACTTCTTAATAAATTAAAAGATGAAAAGAACCTTCAGAATGTAATTCTAATCACTGATGGAATTTACAACAAAGGTGATAAGCCAATTCATATCGCTGAAAAGTTAAATGTACCGATTTTCACTATTGGAGTCGGTAATCCGAATAAACAAAAAGATCTGATTGTAAAAGATATCATCACAAATGACAATCTATATGTTGACAATAATTCCCCTATAAAAATAAGTATTGTTAATAATGGTTATGATGCGAGAGAAATTGAAGTATTCTTATTAGAAGATGGGAATCAAATTGATGCGAAAAAAATTAAGCTAATTGGAAATTTCAATGAAATAGAATTTGATTACACTCCAAAGTCAGATAGTGAAAAGCGTTTAACAGTTAATGTTAAAGCACTTACTGATGAAGTTACTGCAAAGAACAACTCACTTTCCAAATATGTGAATGTCTTAAGCAATAAAATAAAAGTGCTTTTAGTGGCATCTGGCGCATCTGTTGATTTAAGTTTTATCAAGCAGAGTCTGACTTCCAAAAACGATTACAACGTGAAAACTCTTGTCGAAAATCTTGGCCATGGATTTCTTCCGAATAGCACTAATAAAAGTTTTCTTGATTCAGCTGACGTTATATTCTTTGTTGGATTCCCGGGAATAAATTCCTCACAAAACTTTCTTGATGAACTAAAATCAATTATTCAAAGAAAAAATCTTCCCTTATTTACTTTAATATCTAACGAAAGTGACTTTTCACGCTTGCAATTTTTCAACGATTATCTTCCTTTCGAGTGGGGAAATCCGTATGGAGATGTGTCGCAAATTTTTATTGACATAAGAGAAGGTTTAGCAAAGAATGAAATTTTGAACATTGATGAATCAAATTCTTTTAACATTTGGAATACGTTTCCCCCAATCTTTCGTGTCGATAGAGATTTCCGCAGCAAACCTGAATCTGAAATTCTTTCATATTTCAAAATTCAAAATAATCGGGTCAATCAACCCTTAATTCTCTCAAGGAAAATAAATCGTCATCGTTCAATCGCTTTCATTGGTTTTGGTATATGGAGGTTGAAATTGCTCAACGCATTAAAAACAAGCGAGAATGAATATTTTGATAATTTTATTAATAACTCCATAAAATGGCTTAGTTCGCCAGAGATCTCCAAAAACTTAAAATTAAATCTCTCGAAAAAAATATTTGACTCGTCCGAACGTGTAATTGTATCGGGACAGTTTTATGATGAAAGCAATCAAGCAGTTTCGAATGCAAACATTTCGCTGGATATCTCCAAGGAGAATCAACCAATTATTAACGCAATTCTTGAGCCGATCGGCAGCGGGTTATATCAATTTGCTTTATCTGATCTGACTGAGGGGGATTATTCTCTCAAAGTTTCAACAGACTACGGAGGACAAAAATATTCAGATGATGGAAAGTTCTCTGTCTCAGAAACTGAACTTGAATATCAAAATCTCACTATGAATGAAGGGCTGCTGAAACAAATTGCAGAGATTTCTGGTGGAAAATATTTTTCTGCAGAAGCATCGGATAAACTCTTCTCGGATATTAATTCATTTCTAAGTCAACGAATTGTTGAAAACGAAGTACATGATTCCATTCAGTTTTGGAATTCATTTTATCTTTTAATCGGAGTAATTTTTCTATTGGCAGCAGAATGGTTTATCAGGAAAAGATTGGGTTTACTTTAAACCCAGTAAAAAACTTTTTAATTGACTGCGTTGATTTTCTATTTCCCAATCTATGCCATCTCTGCGATAGAAAACTGACTCGCTCAAGATTTGTAATTTGTGAAGACTGCATCTCAAAATTAACAAAAGCCGATCAAACTGATTTGGATAATTTTTATTCTGAGCACTTTACTGCTTCAGATATCGTCATAAACTTCTACTCGAAATATTTATTCACGAGAGAAGGTAACTTCCAGAGATTAGTGCATTCGCTGAAATATAATGGGATTTCGAAAATCGGTATCCAAATCGGAAATGAAATTGGAAAAGATTTATCTAAGTTAGATTGGTTTGAGAAAGTCGACTTCCTCATCCCTGTCCCATTACACTACATTAAGAAAATCGAAAGAGGATATAATCAATCCTTTATGATTTGCAGAGGAATAAATGAGTTCACACAAAAGCCGATTGATACAAAGATCCTAAAAAGAGTCAGAAATACTAAAACTCAAACCCTCTTGTCAAAAGAAGAGAGGCAGAGAAATATGGAGGGAGCATTTGTGATTATCAACCACTCTGAAATAAAAAACAAAAACATAGCAATTGTGGATGATGTTTGTACCACCGGTTCAACTTCGCAGGAATGCTTAAAAATTTTATTTGAAAATGGTGCGGCATCCGTTTCAATAATCACCTCAGCCATTGCATAATTGTGTAAAAATATGAATTCAGTATTAAATTTTATTCACGGTCACAAAAAACTTATTTACTTCACGTTAGGCGTTTATTGGATTGTATTAGTCATTTTGACTTCGCTTCCTACTACTTCACTTCCAAAAGTTGGAATGAGCGATAAGGCCCAGCATTTTCTTGCATATTTTTTCTTAGCGGTCTTGCTTGATTTTTCTCTTCGTATCCAGAAAAAATTTGGTTTAAAACAAAACGGTCATTCATATTTTAGCCTGCTTATAGTAACTCTTTATGGAATCTTCGACGAGGTACATCAATATTTCATTCCTGGGCGGTTTTGTGAGTTTTCGGATTTCATTGCAGATCTAATCGGAGGAATTTGCGGAGTGTTGTTCGTCTATTTCTTGTTACGTAAAAATAAATCGCAAGAATCTGCTTCGTAAATAAGTGGCGGATTAGTTGATCAGAATAATTACATCTTCTCAGGGGCAGAAATACCGAGGATTTTCAAACCATTTTGTAAAACAATTTGCGAAGATAAGCACAATGATAACCTTGCACCCGTGAGATTTTTTGGCTGTCCAAGCACACGGTGATTGTGATAAAACTTGTGGAAAAATCCCGCAAGATCATGTAAAAATGTAATCAACAGCAGCGGTTCGAAATTCGATGCTGATGACTCAACAACTTCAGGAAACAATTGAAGATGTTTGATAAGCTCAAGCTCTTCTTCTTCAATTAGTAATTTAAAATCCTCCGTTGGATCGTGCCCTTCTTCTTTGGCAAGTCTTAAAATTCCGCAAATCCTGGCGTGAGCATATTGCAAATAAAAAACAGGATTTTCATCAGAATGTTTCTTGGCAAGATCAAGATCAAAATTCAAATGACTCGAAATTGAACGCATCAGGAAGAAATAACGAACCACATCAGCGCCAACTTCATCAATCAGTTGATCGAGGGTGATAAAGTTTGCTTTACGCGTCGACATCTTTACCACTTCCCCTTTTTCCATTATTGTTACGAACTGATGGATCAGCACTTTAACTTTTGACTCATCGTAACCTAAGATTTTTAATCCTGCAAGCACATCGGGAAAAGTCGCCATATGATCTGAGCCAAAAATGTCTATCATTAAATCGTAATTTCTTTTGAATTTCTCAATATGGTAAGCGATATCAGGCAGCCTGTATGTAGGTTCTCCTGAGCTTTTAACAATTACTTTGTCGGCCTCCATTCCAATATTTTTTAGTGAAAGCCAAATTGCTCCTTCACTTTCATAACTGAAACCCAAGGATTTGAGTTTCTGCAGAACATCATCGATTTTTTTTTCTTCATAAAGGGTATTTTCATTAAAGTAAGAATCGAACTTAATACTAAGTCGGTTTAGTGTTTCTGCTATATCTTTAAATATTTCGCGCTCGGCTATTTCTTTGAAGTAATTTTCATCTTTCGATTCAAGAAGATTATTCCCAAGCTTATCAAAGATTGTTTTGGCTATATCAGTTATGTATTCACCCTGATAATAATCTTCCGGAAAATCGACACTTTCTCCGCACAAAGATAAATAACGAAGTCGGACAGAATCACCCAGCACGCGCATTTGCCTGCCAGCATTATTGAAATAATATTCCCGATCAACATCAAATCCAACCCATTCTAAGATATTTGCGATAGTGTCTCCGAATACTGCATTTCTACCATGTCCCACTGTCAGTGGGCCAGTTGGATTTGCTGAAACAAATTCAACTTGCGCTTTTTTCCCTGAATGAAGATTGCTTCTGCCGAAAGCACTTTTCTGATCGATGATTTCTTTGATAAGAGAGGAGATAAACTCTTTTTTGAATTTAAAATTTAAAAATCCCGGTCCGGCAATTTCAATTTTTTCAATTGCATCTTGAGGATCAGTCAAATTTGAAATAATTTCCTGGGCTACATCGCGGGGATTCCTGGACAAAGTTTTTGCGATAGTAAGTGGATAATTGGTTGCTAAATCGCCATGCTCTTTGATCTTTGGAACATTAAAATAAACTTTTTTAGGTTCAATGTATGAGAGCTTTTTAGATGCGTTTGTAAAGAGAGTGGATAAATACTTTTTCACTGAATGAGTTTTTCCTCGTCATCAATCTCAGTTCTTTGGGCATCGGACCAGAGCTTTTCGAGCTTGTAATATTCTCTAGCTTGCGGGCTGAAAATATGTAATACAACATCAACGTAATCTACGAGAACCCAGCTCGCAGCTTCTTTCCCCTCAATATGCCAGCACTTTATTCCGTCTTCAGAAAGTTTGTCGACTACATTATCACGAATTGCTTTTATATGCGGCTCTACACTACCTGTGCAAATAATGAAATAATCCGCCAGCGTTGTAACTTTGGTTAAATTCAGTACAACGATCTTTTCTCCTTTTTTCTCCTGAATGTGAGTAATAATCTGATCTTTTAAGTATTCACTTGACATTTTCTACTCTAACTTAAATTTCTCATAATCTGCACCAAGTACAATCGTTACGTCTAAAAAGAAATCTTGATTGATCTCAGTCCTAATTTGCTCAAAATTAATTCCCAATGTTCGAGCAATTTTTTTGGTATTAGATGTATTACCAATTCGATCAACTACATAACTTTGTAATACATCGTCTCGCTTATAATTTCCCTGCTGAACAACATCAATGTTTTTACTGCGAAGATAGTTTGTAACTTTTTCTGCTAATCCACGAACTTTTGTCCCATTCAGTACCTCCACTTGAATTATTGCACCAGTTGGATTTTCTGCTTCTAATTCTTCCTGACTTTTAACTGAAAATTTTAAATAAATAGTATATGCAACAAAGAGGATTATTATTATAAATATAAATAGGAAAATGTTTAACAGTGTATTTTTGCCCGAACTCTGTGCTGCCACTTAATTATTTCTTTAGTATAAAAAAAACCGAGATGACTCGGTTTGAAAAAAAATTATAATTTGTTTCGATGAGTTATCTTCCAATGTACCAATCATTAAATCCGTTCGCATCATAGAAGTAATTACCATATCGTGAGAATCTATAATATGGGTTGAAATAACTCAATCCCATCGGCATGTTTCGATATTCGATATTCACCATGAAATTTTCGCTTGGCCGCCAATTTAAAGCTGCACGGCTTACGTAAATTCCATTGAAATCATTTTGAAATTCTTTTCCGAATGAGTTGTATGGAGAATGCATTAAGCTCACATCGACCTGCATTGAAAGTGGATCTGCAATTTGGTAAAACATAGAGTTGGTATAGACGCCAAGTGCCATACTGTTTCCTCCAAACGTGCTGAATGACATGTTGTAGCTATGGAACATCCTAAAATTGTCCGGATTTATAAATCCTAACAACATACTGCTTTGAGGGCGACTAAGCATTGCTTCACCTACGTTCGGCTGCTGAGGTAATTGACTTTTCAATTGCGCTATGGCAAAACATGATGCCAGCAATAGAACCGATATGATAAATCTTATTTTCATACTATTCCTTTATGAAACTACTTACAATTAGTAAACAATTTCTTGTACAAATGCAATATATTATTTGTTTCTATTATTTTCAAAAAATGATGAATGAACAAATGCTCAGACTTAATATCATAAGATGATATTGTCAATTAATCTCGTCTTTCCGAATCTGGCAGCCGCGAGCATATAGACTGTGTTTGGAAATTCAACTTTATCAACTTTTTCAAACGTTTCCACATCGACGACTTCCACGTAATCAAGTTGAGCGATTCTTGATTGTGAGATGATTTCTATCGCTTTGTTTTTCAAAATCTTTACAGATTTTTCACCAGTCTCGGATAACGCTTTTGCTGTGTGAAGTGCTTGGTTTATTACCAATGCCTCCTTTCTTTCGTTGGAAGAAAGATAAATGTTACGCGAACTCATTGCCAAGCCGTCTGCTTCACGAATGATCGGCTGCACTTTGATTTCAACTGGCAAGTTCAAATCTTTGACCATCTTTTTTACGATAAATACTTGCTGTGCATCCTTCTGACCAAAGACTGCAAAATTAGGTTGAACAATATTAAAAAGTTTTAAGACAATTGTTGCAACACCCTCAAAATGAGTCGGACGAAATTCACCTTCTAGTAATTGACTATAATTTTTTACAGAGACAAATGTTTGATAATTGTATCCATAGATCTCTTCAATGGATGGGATGAATACAAAGTCACATTTTTCTTTTTCGAGAAGATGTAAATCTCGTGCTTCATCACGCGGATATCGATTGAGATCTTCATTCGGTGAAAATTGAGTTGGATTTACAAAAATCGATACTACACAAACATGGGAGTTTTGTTTCGCAAATCGAACAAGATTTAGATGACCTTCATGCAGAAAACCCATTGTCGGAACAAATGAAATTATGCTTCCCGTTTTTTTGGTCTGACTGAGATTTTTTCTAAAGTCAGAAATTGATTTTATTATCTTCATTCACCGGTCGCTTATAAAAAAGATTCCATAAATAGTGAGTTTCTGAGAGTATAAATTTATGTTTTTAGTTAATGGTTGTTAGTTTTGGTTTTTGGTTTTTAGTTATTTCTTCGAAATATTTTTTGTGTCATTCAGCTCGAGGAAACGAATAAAGGAAGTTGAGCCTTTTAACAATACAGTATATTTATCAGCAATTTCAGAGGCGAGCTTTTCAGTTAAGAATTTTTTTCGGGCAGATTTAAGAATTCCCCTGCGAGTTTCTTCCATCTCACCTTTTGCAATCTGAAGAAATCTGACTTTTTCTTTGGTAGTTGATTTATGATAATGTTCTGCGATATTATTCGATACTGATGATGACCTCCGCAATTGGTCAACTGAACGGTAAAATTCATCTCTTGGAAATGATTGTGTGACTTCATGAATCATTACCTCCAAATCTTCCGCAAGTTTGTAAATCCACAAATTGTCTAAACCAGTAGCCATTTAAACTATTTATTTAATTTCGAACCATTAACCATTAACTACAACTAATAACCAAGAACCAAAAACTAATTCTTAAACAACTGTAAAAGCTGAAATAGTTTGTTCTTCAATTCTTTCCTGTGGCATATAAAATCAACGAAACCTTTTTCGAGCACAAATTCCGAAGTTTGAAATCCTTTTGGTAGATCTTTTCCGGTCGCTTGTTTTATAACTCGCGGACCGGCGAACCCGATCAATGCACCTGGCTCTGCGATAATCACGTCTCCGAGCATTGCATAACTTGCTGTGGTTCCTCCTGTTGTTGGATCTGTAATGATTGAAATATACGGAACTTTAGCTTCTGCAAGCTGAGTTAATCTCGCACTTGTTTTGGCTAATTGCATAAGAGAAAGCGCAGCTTCCATCATTCGAGCACCGCCGCTTTTAGAGATTACGATTAACGGATTTTTCGTTTTAGTGGCTTTCACAATTGCACGAGCAATTTTTTCTCCGACTACCGAGCCCATACTGCCGCCAATAAAAGCAAAATCCATTATTGCAGCAACAACTTCTTCGCCATCGATTTTTCCGGTTCCAGTCCGAACCGCATCGTATAAACCGGTAGACTTTATTGCTCCCTTTATTCTATCCTTATATTGTTTTGAATCTGTAAACTCGAGTGGATCAGCAGAAGTCATTTTTTTGTCCATCTCTTTGAATGAACCTTTATCGAACAGAATATCGATGTACTCGGCACTTCCAATCCGAAAATGAAAATCACATTTGGGACATGTGTGAAGATTTTGCTCGAGTTGTTTCTTATGAATTATCTCGCTGCATGAATCGCATTTTATCCACATCCCATCCGGTAATTCTTTTTTAGTGGTGCCTGATTCAATACCACTTTTTGTTCTTTTAAACCACGCCATTATAAACTCCTTATCTTTTTACAACTTCTGCTCTTAATGTAAGATGGAATTCCGGAACATCTGGATCGTTAGTTTTTACTGTTACCATTCTCGATATCGAACCGAATCTATTTGCAGTATCCATTTCGACTCTGATTTCACTCGATTCCCCTGGAGGAAGTTTACGTTTCTTGGGAATCGCCGCTGTACAGCCGCATGATGTTTGTATATCATTTATTGCAAGCGTATCGGTCCCAATATTTTTGAATTTAAATACAGTGTCGAAAATTTTCCCTTCTTCGATAATTCCAAAATCATGTATGATCCTGTCAAACTCAATCTTGGGCTGTGGCTTACTTTCTTTTTCTTGACTTACAAAAACGTCTGCTTTTATCGTAATTGCTTTTTGCGGATAGATTGGATCGTTGCTGTAAACATATATGATATTCGACTGCATTCCCAATTTACCTTTTGAATTATATGTAACTTTCAGGGATCCTTTTTCTCCTGCTGCAAGGGAACGCTTTGTTAATAGTGCGGCAGAGCATCCGCAGGACGTTGAGACATTTGTTATCTGAAGAGTATCACCTCCACTATTTGAAAATTCAAATGTGAAATCGATCACTACGCCCTGTTCGATTTTACCAAAATCGTGACTCTCAAAATTAAAGTGTATTTGCGGAGTGATAAATTGTGCAAATACGGATACCGAAAATAAAGCTAAACTGAAAATTATTTGTTTTAACATAACCATCTACTTTCTAATTTTTGGCACAAAGTTTTTTAAATAAATTGGCTCGAGATAATCGAAATTATCAATGAGATATTTCCATTTATCGGTTTGCACGAGCAAGCAGCCAGAAAAAGAGTTGGGTCTTACTCGAACAATATTCTTCAAAATTTTTCCAAATTCTTCTACACACTTGGAATCTTCAGGGATTATGAGAAAATCTGAAGCAGTTCCAATTTGAATTGCTTCATGTAAATTTACCAATTCAAATGAATCAATTAAAGTAAATTTTTCTCCCGAAACATTATAATTTGCTGAATAAAATTCATCTTTTCGTGAATCTATTAGAACTGATACTCTTCCCGAAACATTTTTAATGCGGATTGCCGCGGAAACTAATTCTTCAAATGAGGTATAGCCATATAGTTTCAATTCTGATCCGAATGCTAATCCCTTTGCAGTCGAAAGACCAATTCTTAATCCCGTAAACGTTCCTGGACCTAAATTTACTGCAATCCCATCAAGCGAATGCAATTCAAACTTCAGCTCAGCGAAGATATCCGAAATTAATCCAGTAATTTTTTCGGCATACGCTAGACTCTCCTTAATCGAGACAGCGCTCATTAGATTTTGTCCATCTGAAATAGATAAGCTTAAAGTCTGAAAAGCAGTGCTAATACCGAGCAGTTTCATTGCGCAATGTCTCTGATTGTAATTTCCCTCTCATTTTCAGTTTCAAGATTTTTGAACTTTACTTCAATATAATTTTTCGGGAGAATTTCCCTTACGAGATTCGCCCACTCGATTAAACAAATTTCTTTGCTGTAAAAATAATCTTCGTAGCCGATATCATACAATTCTTGAATAGATTTTATCCTATAAAAATCAAAATGATAAATTATTGCTTCTCCGTGATATTTGTTTATAAGTGAAAAAGTCGGACTTAATGGAGTTTCAATTGCATTCAATCCTGAACAAATTCCCTTAACAAAAATTGTTTTTCCACTACCGAGTTCACCGATTAGTGCAACCAAATCCCCTTTTTTGAGAGAACTGGAAAACTTCTTTCCAAATTCAAAAGTTTCTGATTCGCTTTTGGAAATAAATTTACCGCGCATTATAATTTCGGTTCGAGAGTAATTATCGGAAGTATTAATTCTTCCATCGAGATGCCGCCATGCTGAAAAGAATCTTTGTAAAGATTTAAATATTTATTGTATTCAGTTGGGTAAACAAAGTAATAATCTTCTTTTGCGATGATGTAATTAATTGTCAATCCCCTCTTCGGAAGTTTGTAGTCAATCGGATTCCGAATAAATATCGCCTGCTTCGCTTCTGATTTTAAATTCCTGCCAAACTTATATCGTAGATTTGGCAGTGCTTCTCGATCGCCAAGTACTTTTGCTCCATGCATACAACGTATGCTTCCATGGTCAGTTGTAATGACTATGCGTACATTTTTTTGATTAGAAAGATTCCTAAAAGTTTTTAACAGAGATGAATGTGTAAACCAACTTTGCGTGAGTGAACGAAATGCTGCTTCATTCGGTGCAATCTCTTTAAGAATCGCTGAATCAGAGCGAGAGTGAGCAATCATATCTAGATAATTCACAACTACTGCAGTTAAATTATTATTCACTAGTGTTTGAATGTTCTGCTCAAAATTTCTTCCGTACTCAGGATCAATAATTTTAAAATATTTTAGTTCACTATGGAGCTTAATTCTCTTCCGTTCAAGTAATTTCTCGAGAAGTTCTCTTTCGTGTTTATTGTGTGAATTTTCATCATCATGCTGGTGCGTCCATAATTCTGGATAGTACTTTTCAATTTCAGAAGGAAACAAGCCGGCAAAAATTGCGTTTCTTGCATAAGGCGTTGATGATGGTAGAATTGAATAATAAGATTTTTTTGAAATATTAAAATAAGGATATAACATTTCTTCCATCACTGCCCACTGATCATATCTCATACAATCGAGGACGAATAAGAAAACATTGTTCTTTTGTTTCAGCAACGGAAAAACAGAATCTTCGACCACATCTATAGAGAGATTTGGACGTGACTCGTCCGAATTCAGCCAATTTCTGTAATTTCGCTCAATGAACTTTGAGAATTCTTTATTTGCATTTCGTTTTAAATCGAGAAAAGTATGTTCGAGTTCGAGATCTGAATGTTTGGTTAGTTCTAAATCCCAATTAATTAGTTTTAGATATATGTCTACCCAATCATCGTGATTTAGTTCAGAAAAAATTCGCTGAGAAAGTAAATTAAAATCCTGAAGATAATCTTTTGAGACATATTCGGCGGAAATGTTTTTCTTCTCAAGGAATTTTTTACAGACTAATAAAACTTGGCTCGGATTAACTGGCTTTAAAAGATAATCATTAATTTTACTTCCGATTGCTTCGTTCATTAATGTTTCTTCTTCATTCTTCGTGACCATAACTACTGGAACATTAGAATTGATCTCTTTGATTTTTGCAAGAGTTTCCAGCCCCCCCATTCCGCTCATCATTTCATCAAGAAAGATTAAGTCAAACTTAGCACGTGAGACAAAATCAATTGCATCCTCTCCATTTGTTACTGTTTCGACATCATAACCTTTTTCGTTCAAAAAGATTATGTGAGAACGAAGCAATTCAATTTCATCATCGACCCAAAGTATTTTTCCTTTTTTCATCTGCAAACTCTTGTTTCAAATTGTAATTCGTACATCTAATCCTGCTTCATTTGTCGTTGTTGGTGGAATCCGCGAAGCTCCTTCTGGTGTAACACTGGATCGTTTGTAAAAGATTGAAAGCGTTACTCGCGAACTCATTACATATTTAATTCTCGGTTCAATTGTTGCTCGCGTAGTGCCGTCCTGCGGTGTTCCTTCTTCCTTGAATTTTAGCATATCGTAAATAACTGTCGAGTTTTTCATTTGAGTATACGAAATAGAAATATCAATATCATTTTTCAAAGAGATACCAAATAAAGGAAGCTCGAATCCGGACTTAGTAAAATTGATGGAAACATTAATATCATTTTGAAATGTTTCCGTAATGTTTTTCGTTGCTAATCCCAAATCGTAAGAGACATTCGCTCCGAATTTAATATTCGCTCCTAAATTCCCTCCCCAAAGAGGAAGAAATGTCATTGACAATCCCAAAAACGGTTGAAATCCATAAGATATTTTTTGTGCTTGGGTTTCTTCGTTTCCATCTGGATTGATTTTCCATCCTCGCGTATAACTCGATGTATATGCATGATTTAAAGAAACTCTCTGTGCAAACGAACTAAATAAGAAAAATTTTTCTAATCCATCCCAGCTCAAACTCCAGTTCGGTCGCGGAATGTATCTGATGAATTGTTTAAGACCTGGAAGTTTTCCCAAAATTGGGAATGTTTCAAATCCTTCAACGAAAGCGTTTGCGAGATTTTCAGTTTGATTCTCCGCTTCGACATCGTACAGTTCATGAACTTTCTTAATACCGTTTCCAAAGAAACTGAAAATCAGAACCGGAGGAAAAGTCAAGAACGATCTATCAGTTGTACCAGTTGAAGCAAAGTTTACGACGTTAACATTTCCAAGCGAATCTGTTTGCAATGATGTATTTTTATTATAAGACCAACCGACCTTCCACGTTAAATCAATCCTGGCACCTTCCCACAATGGCCTCGATGTTCTGAAGTCAAGATTATTTCTTTGTCCGACAGCATCGGTTAAATTTCCTCTCGTGGCACGAGGTCCAGCTTTAAAATCTAATCCAAGCTGGTAAAGCCGCGATGGTCCTTGCTCATTTCGATTAGGCAGCCAGAAATTCCACAAATTTGTAATTCCTGTACCTTCACCTGCGAGCCCGGAATTTGCCGAAGTATTCCCTTGAGTGAAGTTTATTGAAATGTTTTCATAATCAAAAAAGAGCCATTTCGAAATTGATTTGAGCATTAATAAAACGGAAGTAACAGGACTTTGTTTTGGAGTTTCATCAACAGGTTCTTCGATTACTTGAGTTGTATCTGGTGCAGGTCCGTCTTCATCTTCTTCCTGAATTCTTGGTTTCCTTCGCTCTCGGCTTCTCGGATCCGGCTGCTGCGGCTGTTGCGGCGCCGACTGATCAGGTGACTCTTTAAACAATGGATCGAATAGCTGTTTCAATCTGAAATTCATTCCGAAAGTAATATTATTTGCAAAACTTGCCGCACGTCCAAGCTCAGCTTGTCTGAAGTCATTCTGCCATCGGTAATCAACAGAATAACCCATCGTGATATTCAGGAATTTATCCAATTCAAATATTGACGGCAGCTTTGGTTGTGTACGAATTTCAATTCTTTGATTGAAAGAATTATCTCTTCCAAAAAGATTTCCGCCAAAAATGTCTGACCAAATTTCTTTCTCGCTTCTTTGAACTTCGAAGACCGAATCTTTTCCGGGGAGACTACTCGGAACTGAATCAAGATATGTTTCTATGTGTGCAAGACTGCTTCCAAAATCGATACTATAATTCAATGATGGATTTAAGAAACCTCCCTCAATGAATTTCCAGCCAAATTGAAAACGTCTTGTGGTTCTGAAATCTCGAGTTACATTTGGTCTATTTGGATCAGTTCGAGTTACATTTTCTCCGCGATTCCTCGTTGCTGTAAAATCGAATGATGTAGTTGCTGGAGTATAATAAAATCTCAAATTCTTCAAGTCTTCGAAAAGTTCGAAAACGGTTCCAAGAAATGGAATGTCAACTGCTTTGAAATAATTTTCAGGACTAAAGGTGTAGGAGTAATTTGTTGAAAAATTCCAAACCCATGTTGTATTCGATTGAGTAACAGGATTTCTGCTGAAAGATTTATTGTAATTAAAAGCGAATCCCAAATTATTCCATGTATCTCGGATCAGCCAAAAGTCAGTCGGAATTTTAATTCTAATACTTGGAAGTGAGTATGTATCTGACGTTCCGACGGTTTGTGAACTCGTTTTTAGAGCATCTGCTTCTGCTTGAGCGGCACGTTCGTCTTCCCCTTCATTGATCATTTTTTCATAAATTTGTTTAGCTGCCTCTTCCACCAAAATATCTGTACCCGGTAGATAAAGAGGTTTACCAATATTTTCGGTATGTGAATAACTGAATCTTAGAGAACTTTGCCGCATATCTGCCGGCAATAGTTTAACTATATCGATATCTGCAGAGACTCCCCAACCACGAGAAGATACACGCGATCCGAATCTTTGTTCAAGCGGGTGAAAGAATGGGTTAGTCTCGTTCAAATTTGCTGAAATATTTATAAAATCCGCCAACTTGAGTGAAACATTAGTTGAGTATGCCCACCCTTCTCTATCATCGGCTCCAATTAAACGGAGTTCGTTCACCCAGATCTGTCCGGAAATATCGTTCGAATGCAAATTCGCATTTTTATCTGCAGGGAAATCAACTCCTACCATAAATATACTTACGACAGTAAGACTTGGATTTCCTTTCACTGTATAGAATGAATTAGGAGGTCCATTTTCAACTGGAACAGTTATGGTTTTGCCGATCGTATCTCTTCTCTGTTTAATCGCTGTGATTTCTTTGAACTTTATTCCGATGTTCTGCCAATCATTTCTGATGGGCTCTCTATATTCATAGTAATTATTTGTATCCACACCGAAACGAAAGACTAGATCACCCCCCATCATTGATCGTTCTCCATGGTAATAGAATTTCATTTCACGATAATTGAAAACATCTATCGGTCGGAATAAGTACTTGACAGCATAACTTGATTTTCCTTCTTTCAAGCCTTCGTAAATCATTGCAAGTGATTGCTCGTTTTTATAGATCCTTTCCTCTGTGCTTGTTTGCTGCGTGCGATCCAATTCTCTTTGAACATCCGGCGGGCTGTAATAAAATGGCGAGTTATCTTCAATGTTAACTACAGAAAGATTTAAGACGTTATCTTCTTTGTTTAATTTCTGCCATTGGTTACCGACCAAATTAAATTCAGCAAGCCGAACATGAACACTGTCTTTAAATCCATTGAACCATACGCGAATGTTCTCAATAAGTGTAAAACTCGGATCTCCCTCCTTGCGGGAATAATCTCTTAATGGAATCCTTATTTGATACCATCTTGTACCTGTACCGCCGCCGACAACATATGGATTTGAAATTCGAGATGTATCGAGTTTAATTTCATAAGTATAATAACTATTCACACGATCAAGAACGCCGTTTCTATTCATGTCCTCAGTATCTGGAAATCTCCCGGCATCAGTTAAAGCAGCGTTTCCCTCAGTCCCATTTATAAGTGTATAATTTTTTGATGCTAGTGAAAATGAGAAATTATCACCACTGGGATCGGGACCGAGTGCAGGCCATCGGGCAAGTTCTTGTGCATTTGTTAAACCATCTAAACCAACATCTTCACCTTCATCGATCAGGTCGTTCAAATTTTTATCTTCTGTATCGAGTTTATTGTTAGGAATGATATCTTCGGTTATTCTGCCGAGGTCAATGTACATTCTTCCGTCTTGAGCGACTTTATCGGGTCTTATCCAGAATTCTATGAATTCGATATTCTGTTCAACAAGATTTGAAGTAGTTGAGGATAACATTTTCATCATTCCTCCCCAATTATTCTCACGAACTGAAAGAGATGGATTATAATTAAACTCTCCTCTCGAGGATGGGGAATAAATCAAATCAAGGACAGTGACATGATCTTCACCTCTTGCAACAGATTTCTGTGGCCAGATTTCCTTAACACTAACATTGCTCGGAAGTTCGTTGTACCAATATGTTTTTGCTTTGTATCCCATTTTGGTTGAATCAGGTATATCACCAAGCCGTTCAATAGTTTTAGGCGGACTTAAGTTTTTCCACGAAGTATAATGAACTCCTATCGAAAGTGTTTGTTTGGCTCCTTCAAAATCATCGACATAAGCAACACTTTCTCCTTGATCACTTATGATTGTACTTTTCTTTGTGTTAGGATCGGGATTGATATATGCGGCTTCACCCCGCCATGCAAAAGTAGACATTTCGCGTGTTGAGATTACATTGTTTAAGAGTTTGGTAATGAATGGCAGATCGGCACTTGTTCGTGCGTCAATTCCATAAATTGAATTCTGAAGCGGTTCTTCGCCAATTCGTACTTTATCACTTAAAGTTTGCTGATTGAGATTCAACATCGAAAAACCTAAGAAAGTTTTATTGGAAAATTTAAATTCTCCACGCAAACCCAATAAAGATTTTGCAGCTAATTGGAATAAAGTATTTTCTTCATATGTAATTCTTAGATCGGCATTTGGGAGAAGTGCTTGTTCATTCCGAATTATGAGCTGTCCGGTATTATAGTCTACCATATAATCAGCATTAGGCAGCAATTCTCTTCCGTCAAGTTTAACACGAACACTCCCTTCTACAATATTAAATCCAAGATTATATGAATTACGGGAACTTCCTTTGGATTGACCAACGAGAATGAATTTGTCCTTCTCGCGATCTTGTTTAGCGAACACTTGAAGCGTATCATAGACTTTCAAGTAGGCGAGTGTATCCGAAAGACTGGAAGGTAAATTCCTTCCGAACGGTTGGAGCACAGGGAAAATTATTTCCCCTGTTGAAAGATTAATTGTTTTTCCCGGTAAAAAATCGAATTTGCCGTCTGGTCGAGCGTTTTTTGAATCGTCTATTAAATCCAATCCAAATGCATTCAAAAATTTCACTCCACCAATATCATTCCGAGCGTCATCAAGAGTAATTCCGTATTTAATATCAAATGCAAATCCATCTTCCTTCACGTCACGCACACCAAGCGGATAAATATTTCTAAGCTGAAGTTTCCATGCTGTGCGAAACTGCGGCTGCAGGTTAGCCGGTTTTATTAATTTTAAAATGAGCGTGACTGTATCAGTTACGTCCGCAATGAACTCCCCGAAATATAAATCATTCTCAGGTCCTGGATCGCCCTCCATTCTGTATGCAACTGCTATTGCATCCGTTTCATTTACTTGAGTTCTGAAGGACACATATCCTGTCGCTTCATGCAAAATATATTCAGAAGGTTCAAGTTTAATGAATCTTCCTGTCTCCACTCTTCCTGGAACTACACTAACTTCACCTCGCAGAGATGCGGGATATTTTGAAGTCTTTGTTCTTGAAGGAAGATCAATATATGCATTAACTAATCTTTCTTTAGGATTGATTATTCCCGTAACTGTTTTCCATATTTCAATATCTTTAATTCGGTAATATTGAATTTCAATTGGAGTTGCATTGCCATAATATTTATTGAAAAGATTTAAGTCCCGCGATGTATCTGCATAAACTGTATCAAGAAAATAATGATTTGTTGAATAATCATACACACGCTTTTGAAAAGTCTGCGCTTCTGCTCCACCGCTTAAACTTTTTTCTTTCACTTCGCCTTTCTTCTGACTTGCAATTGCAGTCAGCATCAATGGACCAAATTGAAATCGGGATTTGACTCCGAACAACGCTTCACCACCTCCAACTAGGGGAGAAGTCTGTAATGAAACGTTTCCAGCTTCTACACTTTGAACAATTTCATCTGTGTATCCTGTGTAACGGATCTTTAGCTGGTTTTCGTATTCAAATGTATTCTGAGTGTTCCAGTCAGCAGTTATATTCAGCTTATCGCCAATTGTACCGCTAATATTTATCTGCACATCTTGTTTGAAATCTGGTTCATTGCGAACATTTCCGAGCCGTGAAGCAGTAATTCCCTCAGTACTTTCGTTACGCCAAGCACCACGAATATCAACTGCACCGCTTATCCGGAGATTGATTTTCGGAGGACCGAAAATACTAAGAACAGGATTTGAGGGAATTGGTATATCAATATTTGTGATCGACGCAAAAATGTCTCCCAGCTCTTTCTTGCCAAGTTTTGCTTCATACTTGTACGCAAGTTCCTCCCAATTCTTTCTATCGATATAAGCCAATCGAAGCTGAACATAATCTTCCAATGGAATTAATAATCTTACTCTATAATCTTTTCCATCAAGAGTTTCTCGAATTTCAACAAATCTGCCTGTTGAATCTAATTTTACTGTACGGACAATACTTCCTTCAGGCTTATCGAGAAAAAGTGAATATTTCCTTTTCTTGAATAGTGGAACGGTTATCGGATCTTTTCTTATGTGTTTAAACTGAATTAAGCGTGCTGTTGAATCCAGTGCAAGAGTATCGGCTTTAAGAATGGAATCGAGTATTGCTGCAGAATCAAGTCCAACTTGAGTAGTATCAGTTAGGAGGAGATTCTCATCTTGCGGTTCACCTTCATCATCGATCTTTTCACTCTTATCAAAATCATTTGTATCGGAGAGTGCAGTTTGCGACAACCATGGGAGATAAAATCCCCTTGATTCCTGCGAATGATCAGTAAATGAAACTGTTTCATTAGGAATCGTGCGAGAATCATCATGCTTAAAACTCTCTACAATTATCTCTTGAAAAATTGCATCGAACAATAAGTATTTATCGTACAACTCTTCCTGCTTGGGATCAAAAACAAATCCTGAAGCAAAAAAGCTTGCCGATAGGATGAATAAAATTGGCAGATGTAAAATTAACTTCTTCAAAAGTATCTTATGCTATTACTAATCAAATAAGTACAAAAAGCTACGGTAGAAAGTCAGCTATAAGACACTCCAATGCTGGTGGGAAAATTGATGACTGAAAGATGCAGGATGTTTATGTTTTCTGTAAGTCATATTAAATATGTGTTCAAATTCAAAGCAAATTTACTATTTTTTTATCAAACAGTTCCAAAATTTTCTGCATTGAGTTTTTACCGAGCAATCAAATCTTCAGCGAATACTGGAACTTCTAATCTCTCAATGACAACATTATTATCGACTATTAAGCCGGTAAGTTTATTGCCGTAAGCACATCCGGTATCAATAAAATACATCTGATAATTCTTATCAAACAATATTTCAAACTTACGGCTATGCCCAACGATTTGCAGTTTACTCAATTTCAAGTAATTGTTTCTTACCCAAAGAACCGATGACCCTGATTCAAGATCCTGACTCAGAACTTGATGAATAAAATCATCATCTGATCCGTCGAGCTCATATTCATTAAAATATTTTTTGTATTTCACTGAAATTCCAGCATGGCAGATGAAGCAATCGGTGGTATTGTAAAAGAGTTTTAATTTTTCAATAAAATCAAGATGCGGTTCAAGGCTCATCGGTCGATTTTTGTACGAACTTAAGGTCGAAAGATGGCCATTGTACAGCCACGATCGTCCCATAACCGAAGAAGGATCTCGAAAGTATGACAAAAACATTAAATCATGATTACCAAGACAACATTTTATATCTTCTGTTTGACAAAAGTCAATCGTTTCGGCTGAGAAATTCCCGCGGTCTACCAAGTCACCGACGCAGTAAACGTCAGTTTCCGGATGCTTATTCTTAATTTGATTGTAAAGTTCAGTGAGCGTTTTGATGCACCCATGAACATCACCAATTACTGCAACCATTAAATATAATTATTTTTCTTTGCGAAGTGTTTTAATTCATCTCGAAAATCTGGATGAGCAATTTTTATCATTTCATTTACTCTTTCGCGGATTGATTTCCCGTGCAATTGTGCAACTCCATATTCTGTAACGATGTAATGAACATCTGCTCGATTTGTTACTACACCAGCACCGGGACGCAATGTAGAAACTATTCTCGAAATTGTAAAATCTTTTGTAGTAGATGGAAGTGCAATAATCGGCTTCCCTCCATCTGAACGAGCGGCGCCTCGAATGAAATCAACCTGACCGCCAAATCCACTGTATAATTTTGATCCAAACGAATCCGAACAAACTTGACCCGTGATATCGACTTCAATTGCAGAATTGATGGCAACCATTTTATGATTCTGGGCAATAACAAATGGATCGTTCACATATTCTTGTGGATGAAATTCGATTGAAGGATTATTGTCAATGTAATCATAAAGTTTTTTGGTGCCGAGAACAAATCCAGCAATTGTTTTACCTGCATGCAGTTTTTTCTTACGATTTGTAATTATTCCTCGATTTACAAGATCGATCACACCATCCGAAAACATTTCAGAATGAATTCCAAGATCATTTTTTGTATCGAGGAATTTCATAACAGAGTCCGGAATGATCCCAATCCCCATCTGAAGTGTTGAGCCGTCTTCGATTAATTCTGAAATATACTTACCAATCTTAGTATAAACATCCTGCATCTCATTCGATAAATCTCCCTTTTCCTGCGGAAGTTCTGCGATCGGCTCATCAACTTCGACAATGTAATTAATTTTGTTGATGTGAATGAAACTGTCACCCAGCGCACGGGGCATATTCGGATTGACTTGTGCAATTATTGTCTGTGAATTTTCCGCAGCAGTTTTTATGATTCCGACTTCCACTCCGTAACTGCAAAATCCATGTTCGTCCGGTGGGGATAAATGGACAAATGCAAATTCAGGTTTGATATCTCCTTTCGAAAAGAGCAAAGGATATTCATACAAATAGATCGGTGAGAAATCTGCTCTTCCTTCATTAACTGCTTTTCTTGCAGCAGCTCCCATAAAAAAAGAATTATGAGAAAAATGTTTTTCCATTCCAGAGTGTAAATATGGTATATCCCCCACAGTCAAAGCATGAAGTATCGAAACATTTTCTAATTCATCCTTACGATTCACCAAAGCATTAATCAAATTCATCGGGAATGCACAGTTGCCGTGCATCACAATCTTATCGCCAGATTTTACAACTTTAACAGCATCTTCAGCTGTTTTTAATTTCGATTTATAATTTGCAAGCCAAAAATATGATTTTGTTTTAGCTGCTTCCGAGATTTCCTGTACCATTCTTAAACCTTAGTTCTTTGAGAAGATATGAATTCTTCTATACTCCAAATTAAAAATTTCTGCTAATGTTTCGTTTGTGCAGCTTCCATTATGCGTGCAGACACCACTCGTCAATCCTGCATTAGATTTCATGGCTTCTTCGATTCCTAAATCGGCAATCTGCTGAACATAATCTACAACAATATTATTCAAACCATAACTCGCTGTACGCGCAACCAGTGCAGGAATGTTCGGCACACAATAATGAATAACATCATGCATAATATAAACAGGATTTGTAAGTGTTGTGGGGCGACTGGTCTCAATACATCCGCCTTGATCAATCGATACGTCAATAATCACGGCACCAGGTTTCATAGATTTTACCATTGATTCTGTAACAACATGCGGCGCTTTTTCCCCTTTTATGAGTACGGCACCAATCAATACGTCTGCAAATTTTACTCCACGCTCGACGGTGTATTGATTCATCACCACTGTAGTAATATGCTTGCCGAGCAATTCTTCAACTTGTTTGAGCTTGTGAATGTCTTTGTCAAGAATTACTACTTGTGCTCCAAGTCCAATTGCAGCACGTGAAGCATTAATTCCAACTGTTCCCGCACCAAGAATTACAACTGCCGCAGGTGCAACTCCGGCAATTCCGCCAAGCAGTACGCCGCGGCTTATCTCGAAATTGTTTTCAAGATATCTTGCTGCAATTTGAATCGACATTTGCCCTGCAATTTCACTCATTGCTCCAAGTATTGGGAGATGTCCTTCTTTATTTTCTACAAGTTCAAATCCAATGGAAGTGATTTTTTTCTCAAGAAAAATGTCAACCAGTTTTCTCCGCATGAAAAGATGAAGTGCTGAGAAGATAATTTGCTCAGGATTAAGCTTCAATGCTTCTTCATCTGAAAATGGTGATACTTTTAGAATTAATTCAGAACGATTGACAGCTTCTTCCTGCGAGTAAACTAATTTCGCTCCTACAGATTCAAACTCATTATTAGTGAAGTTGCTTTGCAGCCCGGCATCTTTTTCAACAAAGACAGAATGCCCTTTTTCAACAAGTGATTGAATACCGGCTGGAGTTAAAGCAATGCGGTTATCTTCAAAATGTGTCTCTTTTAAAATTCCTATACGCATAAAGTTTTTTATATTATTGGAAGCTACTGTGACAATTTAACTAAAATTTTATTTGAATTAAAGAAAAGACAAATGGTAAATAATATTAATTATGAATATTGTTAGTGGAATGCATTACAATAGTTGATGAAAACACAATTCCGTTTGTCTATCATCGCTTCAATAACTATTTTTGCCCACGATGATAAGTTTGGGTAATAGATTAGATAATACTATTGGGATATCGGTATAAGTTAAATACAAATGGATTGTTTACCTGGATAAGGACTAGGAATTAATGAGGTAACTATGAAGAAAAAGAAATCAAATACTGAAGAACCTCTCGAAAAAAAGCTTTGGAAAGCTGCTGATAAACTCCGAAAGAATATGGATGCTGCAGAATACAAGCACGTTGTTTTAGGTTTGATATTTCTAAAGTATATATCCGATGCTTTTGAGGAACATTATCAAAAATTGGTTGAACTAAAAAACGAAGGAGCTGATCCGGAAGATAAAAATGAATATACAGCCGAGAATGTATTTTATGTTCCACCCTCAGCAAGATGGAAATGGCTGCAAGGTCGTGCAAAGCTTCCTACAATTGGAAAAGATATTGATGATGCTATGGTAGCGATTGAGAAAGATAATCCAAAGTCGCTTAGGGATGTTCTTCCAAAAGTCTATTCTCAAGAAAAACTTGATAAGGCAAGTTTGGGAAGTCTAATAGATTTATTAAGCACTGCAACCTTAGGAACAAAAGAAGCTCAGAGTAAAGATATTCTTGGGAAAGTGTTTGAATATTTCTTAGGGCAGTTTGCTTTAGCAGAAGGAAAGAAAGGCGGTCAATTCTATACTCCAACCTGCGTTGTAAGATTGCTTGTTGAAATGCTTGAACCTTATGAAGGAAGAGTGTTCGATCCTTGCTGCGGCAGCGGTGGTATGTTTGTGCAAAGTGAAAAGTTTATTGAGGCGCATTCTGATCATTACAAAGCCCCCTCTAAGAGGCTGTCTCATAACTTGTGTTTTCTCGATAATTTTTCTGACTTTGTCAGAAAAAACTCGAAAACCGCAAAAATTAAAAGGTTCTCGAGTAATCCGTCGTTTGACGGATGTATCGAGAGAACCTTTTGAGACAGCCCCGACAGAAACTCGCTCTTAATCCTAAAGATCGTATTTCTATTTTCGGACAGGAAAGCGGGGGTGAGGGCTTTGAAACTGCTATCAAACAAATAGTTGATCAAGCGATTACTTCAGATAAAGTCATTGATATTTTTGAAGCTGCCGGAATTGAAAAGCCGGAGCTTTCAATTTTATCTGATGAGTTTCTGTTGGAAGTTCAAGGGATGAACCATAAAAATCTTGCGATTGAACTATTGAAGAAGATACTGAACGATGAAATCAAATCACGGTTAAGAACAAACCTTGTAAAGAGCAAAGCTTTCTTAGAAATGCTTGAATCAGCAATAAAGAAATATCAAAATAATTTGTTAACTACAGCGCAGATAATTGAGGAGCTTATACGGATTGCCAAGGAAGTAAAAGAATCTGACAAAGAAGGTGAGAAGCTTGGTTTATCAACTGAAGAAGTTGCATTTTACAATGCGCTTGAAACGAATGACAGTGCGGTAAAAGTTTTGGGAGATGAAACATTAAAAACTATTGCAAGAGAAATTGCTGATAAGGTTAAAAAGAACACAACGATTGATTGGACTATTCGTGAGAGTGCTAGAGCAAAACTGATGGTACTTGTTAAACGTACTCTTACAAAATATGGATATCCTCCCGATAAGCAACAAAAAGCAATTGATACAGTTCTAAAGCAAGCGGAATTGTTGGCGGATTTTATTAACTCCGAAATATAAATCCACGCAGTTAAATGAACCATTGAGATCCCAGAGAATTTCTAAAACAAAACATTATAAATTATTTACCGGTGTTATTGGCTTTTTCCCACTAAGCACATTCACAACATTTTGTGCGGCGATTTCAGCCATTTTGTTTCGTGCTTCTTCGGTTGCACTTCCAATGTGCGGCAGGAGAATTACACTCTCAAATTTTAAAAGCTCTTTTGTGATCTTTGGCTCAAATTCATAAACGTCTAAGCCTGCTGAAAATAGCTTTCCTGACTTCAAAGCTTGAACCAAAGCTTTTTCATCAATAACTTCACCTCGAGAAGTATTAATCAATACTACACCATTTTTCATTCTATCAAAATTCTTTTTATCTATTAAATGGTACGTCTTTGGTGTAAGCGGAGTATGAATTGAGATAAAATCGCATGTACTCAGCAATTTATTAAGCGGAAGAGATTTCGCTTTCAATTCAATTTCAAGCGGTAAATTTCTCTCAAGATTATTGTAAAATATATTCATTCCAAATCCATACGCACGCTTGGCAACTGCTTTACCAATTCTACCGGTTCCAATAATTCCAAGATTTTTTCTATAAAGTTCTTTACCAAGCATTAAATCCGATTGCCAAATTTTAAATTTCCCTTTTCGCGTAAATATATCAGCTTCACGAAATCTTCTCGCACAGGCAATCATTAATCCAAAAGCTACATCCGCCGTTGCATTGGTTAGAACATCTGGAGTATTTGTAACCCATATTCCTTTACTGCTCGCATGCCTGATATCAATGTTGTTATACCCTGCAGCATAGTTTGAAATTATTTTCAGATTCGGAATTTTATCGATTATTGACGAATCGATTTTATTTATCAAGAGAGAAATAATTGCATCGCAATCTTTCGCTTTCTTGATCAATTCAGATTTAGCAATCGGAAGGTAAGAATTATTCCGAATTACCCGGATTTTATTTTTTTTAAGAATATCTATCCCAATTTTTGGAATGATTGCATTGATGAAAACCTTTTTCAATATTTAGTCTCAATTGAATTGAACAGATAATGCATATTCATGATTAAAATATTTTTTGAATATAGATTTCAGATTAACGATTGATGAATTTTGATTTTTTTTAATGCTATCTCTCAATGTTTCTTTGTGCAGTTTCAACACTTTTCACAAAAATAGAGATCAATTCATTACTTTCTTTCAATGCTCGCTCTATTTTACTTTTTAGTTTTAGTTCTTTTTCCATTAAAGTATGATCTGACGCTTGGTAGAGCTTTGCTTTGTCAATAATTTTCAGGCAAACAAATGTTTCACGCAATTCTTTTAATACAATTTTAATTTTATGGATAAAGTCTTTTCTCGATTCACCGCTTTGTGCTTCCCCATAATTCAGTGCGGGTGAAGTACCAGACCGAATCAGTTGATTTGAGAGATGTATCGCTGCTTTTGTTTGCGGTAATTCATTTACAATCTCAATTATTAAAACTGCAAAATTTATCAGTCGTTCCTCTAACTCATGTTTATTCATATAACTCCCTTATCAAATCATCCGTCAGCTGATGGATCGTTAACCACTATTCTTAAATCTAAATTTACTAATTTAGTTTAATTCAATTTCAACTAAATAAAAGATTCACAATAAATGTTGCTCCGAGAATTCCAGCAACATCTGCCATCAATCCAACTGGCAAAGCGTAACGAGTTTTTTGAATATTTACCGCTCCGAAGTAAACTGCTAAGACATAAAAAGTTGTTTCGGTGCTTCCAAAAAAAGTTGAGACTAAAATTCCAAGTAGTGAATCCGGTCCATGAACTTTAATAATCTCAGTCATGATACCGAGCGAACCGCTGCCTGAAAGAGGTCTCATCAATGCCATTGGCAATGCTTCGGCGGGCATGCCAATAAAATTTGTGACTGGCGTGAGAACATAGACTAAAAAGTCCATTGCTCCGCCTGACCGGAATATCCCAATTGCAGCCAGCATTGCAACTAAGTATGGAATTATTCTAACTGCGACATTGAATCCTTCTTTCGCTCCTTCAACAAATTTTTCATAGACTTTAACTTTTTTTATCAAGCCAAAAGTTAGAAACGAAAAAATTAAAAATGGAATTGCAGTGATAGAAATATAACCGATTATTAATTTGAACGTTTCAGGATTTACGAAGCTCAGTATTGATCCAAGTGCTAGACTTAATCCAGTTGCAAAAATTAACACACCTGCCAGTAAGATTCCAAAGAATACGCTTATAGCTTTAAGATGATTTTTTATCCAGTTTGCGAAACCTTGTTTCACACTTGCAATGTTTTCAAATATTTTTGCTGCTGTTACACCGACAAGAGTTGCACATGAAGCGCCAAAAATAGAAGTTCCGATAATGATCGCAGGATCACTCGAACCGGAAGCAGCACGAATTGCAATCGCAGTTGCTGGTATTAAAGTTAAGCCGGCAGTATTGACTGCTAAAAACATACACATGGCGTTAGTTGCAGTATCTTTATTCTCATTTAAGGTGTTCAAGTCTTCCATCGCTTTTAATCCGAATGGAGTTGCAGCATTGCTCAATCCGAGCATATTTGCAGATATATTCATTATCATTGAACCCATTGCTGGATGTTCTTGTGGAACTTCAGGAAATAAAAATTTAGTGATTGGTCTAACTGCACGAGCAATTAATCGAATTAATCCAGCTTCCTCCGCAACTTTCATCACACCAAGCCACAAAGCCATTATTCCAATCAGTCCGAAGGCAATTTGCACTGCTACGTTAACAATATCCAAAACTCCGTTTGTCACATTTTTCATCTTCACAAAGCTTACTTCTTCAAAAGCTATGTTTAACTTGATTGATCCGTCATCTTTAGCTTTAAAAGTAAAATTTCCGGTTAAATCATTTTTATCACCAGAAGCTTTTGCCATTGTTTTCCAGATCTCAGGCACCGCGTCAGTAATCGTTAGGTAGATTGATCCTCGATTGTCCTCACCAATTGAAAGCTTTGCACTTAATTCTATCCTTTCCTTGCATTCAACATTGTAAAAATCAGAAAATGTTTTTTCATCTATTCTTAATGATCCATTCAATGTTCCTTTTTGAATTTGAGTATTTTGCGGTGATGGATAAAACTCTACTTCAATAGATTCTTTATTTCGATATTTGTTCGATGATGAATCAGAAACATCAAAATATAATGCAACCCCAATGCCAAGAATTATTAAAGCAATCCAGACATAGTTCAGCATGGATTAAAACCTTTCAATATTAGATTGATAATTTTTAATAACTAACTGTAATTTTTTTTCTAAATGGGAATGAATGATTCCCGTTGAGATTTTTTACAACTGCGTTTACTTCATGTTCACCTGGAGGAAGCTCTCTCATTGGAGAGATGATAAGCACTTTTTTACCCTCCTCATCACCAAAAATAGAATACGCCGGCTCTTTATTTATTTGTGCCAAACAAAATGTTGAATCAATTCCTCTTCCTTGATCATCAATGAATATTTTTATTTGCGGATCAGATGTAATGTAATTCATTGTTTCTGGTGTATACAATTTAATAACTCCCTGTCGCAAGTATTTTCCGAGTCCGCGAAAAATTCCCCAAGCCTGAATTTGATTGAACTCGTCAACGATAAGCCGCTGTTCCTCATACTCACTTGTATGAAAAGCACATTCCACTAGCACTCTGGGAATTACAGTCTTCCGAAGGACTGAGAATCCAGCACCAGGATAAATCCAGTAATCAGAATATGTTCCATCGAATGAGCCGAGCCCGCCGCTGTTTCCCATGACATATGCAAGATCACGCTGAATATATTTTGCTAAATCATGATTGCATGGATCATAGACATAATCTTTAGCAGTACCATGATAATACGTTGAAGTAAAATTCGTATATACATCGCCAGCACGACCTGGTGCATTGTGATGGATAGAAATAAAAACGTCAGCTATCGATTCATTTGCTAATTTTGATCTATCATCGAGAGAGATGAATGTATCAATATCACGAGACATTATTACTTTAGCTCCAGCACGAAGAAGATAATCGCGCAGGTAAAGTCCAACTTTCAAATTCAGATCAGCTTCAATTGCCAATCCTTTTGGACCTTTATTTCTTCTATCTGTACCGCCATGACCTGGATCTATAAATATCGTGTATCCCATGTAAGTCTGTGAATATGAATTTATTGTTGAATCTTGTTTTTCTTTCGGATGCCAGTCGAATGGTTTAACATAATAAATATTTTGAACCACTGTGGTTGTTGAGCAGCCGACAATAAACACGACTGAAATTAACGAGATAATCGGTACGAAAATTTTTTTATACATATTTTAGCTTATAGAGAATGTTTGTTAATAAAATGTGTGGATTAATTTCACTTATTTCTTTTGAGGTGAGGATAATTCTTTCTGAGAAATGATCCAAAAATTTTGTAAGAAAATTCTTTTTAAATTCTTCGTTTAAATATTTCGATGAAGTATAAAACTTTTTTAACAAATTTATTTCATCGAATTGGAGTGATATATTTAACTGCTGTTGCAGTTCTCTATCAATCAATTGTTTTTCTTTTTCACTGAACTTTACCTTTAGTTTTCTCAGAACTTCAGTAATTTCAGAATCGGATAGATGATCAGAAAACTTCTTTTTAAGGGCAATAAAAAGATAGACTTCATTCATCAAAAATAATGGCGGCACGAATAAAATCACTTTGGATAGATTGCGAATTAATATTCGTGTGATACTTAACTTATTTGATTCTTTTGAAGCAATTCTAATTTTATAAAGATATTTCCCAGGTGAAGTTCCCCAGGTAAAATATTCAAATATGATGCAGTAAAATTGGAGGAAAAGAATATACAAGATTATCGTGATTGGATAAATCGAATTTTCAAATGGATCTAGAAGGTCGTAAATGAATTTTAAGTAAATGATAGTAAAGATTATGGAAAGCAAAAGAAGATCAACAATAAATGCAAAGAATCTTTTTAAATTTAAACTTATGTTATGTATGTGCATTAAAATAAGTTTTCCAGATTGCTCGGACAATTGATCTTTTATTTTGTGCGAAAGTTAAAAAAACAATTCTCTCAACGCAAACTTAACCGAAGAACATGAACAGAAATATTTTAATAATTCAAAATTCTATGCTCACACCAATTGAGGGTAAAATTCCAATTGCCGATCCTTCATCTGCGGATTTTGTTCGTGGATTCCAGCGGTTCACACTAACATTTTTCCTGTTATAAATATTTTGCACATCAAGGTAAGCGATTAGATTCCAACCGTGGAAATTCCATCTTCGGTCTATTCGAATGTCAAGAGAATGAGTATTTGGTAGTCTTTCAGTATTATATAGGGCGATAGTTTGTGAACCATCAGAATTAAATGGAGTTTTTGGTTTGCCTGAAGCATATCGGAACTTTACACTCGCTTCCCATTTTTTGTTGAAGATATAGCCTGCACTAAGATTAATTATCAAACGCTGATCATAAGTTCCAGCGCGTTCAATCCCCTCCAATCCAGTGAAGTAAGTTTCACCATACGTTAAACTGAAAATTCCATAATGGGGAATGACTGAGGATTTTTTCTGTAATGAGAATTCTATCCCATGAGAAAAACCTTTTCCGCCACTGGATAGTTTTTCTAATCCAAATGAGGAAAAATTATCTTCTGCACCTGCGAAACCAGCCCCAGTATTTGCAAGAACAACATAATTTCGAAGCAGACTTGCAGGGTAATTAGAATAATTTTTATAGAAAGCTTCAGCTTTCATTATTATATCGTCTCTTAATCTATGGTCAACTCCTAATATATAATGTTCAACTTGGATTTGATTTAACTTCCTATTCACTTCATCAGCAGCAAGCCAAATGTAAGATGGATTTTGGTGATAGATTCCAGTACTGAAATTCAAATTTGAAATTGGTGTTAATGCATAAGATAAAGAGAGGCACGGACCGAAAGTGAATTTTTGTTCAATCGCACTGAAATAATCTGTACGTATTCCAAGATTTAATCTAATCCTATTGAAAAACATGTTGCTGTATTGAGCATAAATGTTTGATTTGAAGAACATCTCTTCAGCTTTTAACGAATAGATTTCCAAAGTATCACCGAATGTCGTTAAGAACGAAGGAAGTTTAACATCAGTTTTGAATTTAATCTGCTTTATTTGTGCACCGAAATTTATTTCTGTCATTGGTGAAAGCTTGTAAACAAAATCTAATTTTAAAGTGTTTTCTCCTTCTCGTGATTCATTTAAGAAAATCGGATTTAATAGTGAATCTCTTTGTGAAGTATTAAAATCAATAAAATTTCTATTTAGACTTATATCGAAAAATCCCTTCTTTAAAAGATGCCGATAAGATATACCTGTTACGTATTGGGTTTGAGCGCTTCCCAATGCCCGTGAATTACTGAATCTTTGATCTGCAGTCTCATTAAAAAATTTGACATTATCGAAAGCACTTATGAAAAGAAACGAAAACGAATTATTGTTGTCGAGTATATAATTGAACTTCGAGAGAACGTCATAATATTCTGGAACAAATCCAAAACCAGCAGCTTTGAAAATAAAATCAAGATAACTTCTCCTAACAGAAAAAATAAAATCGGAATTGCTCGACAGAGGTCCTTCAAGATTAAATCCAAACTGCGTTGCAGAAATTGTACCCTTACCCCCAATGCGGTCGCTTCTTCCATCTTGTAATTTAATCTGTAATACCGATGAAAGTTTATCTCCATAAATTGCCGAAAAACCTCCAGTTGAAAAAGAGGATTCCTCCACAAAATCTAAATTTACAAAGCTCAATGGTCCGCCTGTCGCCCCTTGACTGCCGAAATGATTTATATTTGGGACAACCATTCCATCAACTAAAAAGAGATTTTCAGATGGTGCGCCTCCACGAACAATTAAATCGTTTCGTCCAGGATCTGCTATCGCCACACCAGGCAATACTGATAAAGCTCTGACAACATCTTCAAAACCACCAGGTGCCCTCCGAATTTCCTCATAACTGAAATTTGTAATACTATTTACTTCGGTCGGTGCGGTTTGAAATAAATCTGATGTTACAGTTATTGCTTCTATTTCGATGACTGTTTCAAGCAATTCAAATTCAACAACGGATGGTTTAGCAGTACTAACAATCAAATCTGATTTTATTCTCGAGGAATAACCGATTGCGCTTGCTCTTATCTGATAGCTGCCGACTGGAATATTTTTTATGGAAAATTTTCCATCCAAATTAGTTGCCGCACCAAAGAGTGTTCCAACTACTAATACATTAGCAGCGATATTCGGCCCCTTTGTTGTTCGGTCAATAACTTTTCCCTGAATGATTCCCGTTTCAATATTTTAGGAGAAAATCTCTGTTGTAAATAAAATAAGTACAATCAAGTAATTAATTATATTTTTCATTTTTATTCTTAAATAAAGAGAACGAGCCACCCTGAATTCAGGAGAGTATGATAGGTTATTCAATTAGCACATTATTCTGATCTAATTGTGTCAGAATGGCTCTATTCATCTTTACAACTTTCCTTTCTGTTTTCTAATGATTTTAACTGCCTCAGTAATCGAAAATGCTGTTTCGGTAGATATCAAATTTTTGTTATTGAGTTTTTCAATATAAATTCCTCCAAGAATTAATCTTGATTTTAGTTTTTTGCATTCTCGAGAAAGAGACTCTATTTCGCTTTTAATTTTCCGCTGTGAAATGTTCGGTGATGTTGCCGAAAGGAAAACTATATTCGGTTTTGAACTTGCAATCTCATCTTTTAAAGACTCAAAAGGTGTATTTGCACCCATGTAAGTTACTTCATACCCGCATCGAACTAATTCGTGAAATAGAAATTGAATTCCTAAGTCGTGCTGTTCGCTTTCAACACATGCACAGATAACTTTCAGATTTTTTTTCTTTTGATTAAACATTTGAGCTGCAAATCTCGCTACTGCCAATTTTACAGATTCTGATGCAGTGTGTTCTTGATTGACGCCTAATTCTCCTCTTTCCCACTTAATTCCAATTTCGACCATGGCAGGCCGAATGATTTCATCAACGATAACTGAAAATTGAATCTGGTTCTTGTGTAGATAGATCATTAAATCAAGGAGTCCTTCACGATCACCTTGCAATGCCTCCTCGAAGAATATTTCTGATATAGTTTTAAAATTACTGGAATAGATCGCATAGCCAAGTTTCTCTTTTTGATGTTGACTTAAAGGCGGAGCGGTCATACCAGAAATCGGTATTGAGTTTTTTTGAGCGAAGTCTCGGACTTCCTTGAGTTCAAACTTGCGATGTCCTCCAATGGTTTTTGAACAATTAATCAATTGCCTTTCTGCCCAACGCTTGACTGTGGTCTCTGTTACGTTCAACATAGCCGCGACTTCTCTGGTTGAAATATATTTATAATTTGAGATTTGCAATATTTGTTATCTTCGTTATGTTCGTTTTGTATGTTTTTAATATAATGAAAAAGTTTAATAGTGTCAAGCAGCTTAAGAAGCTTGTGCCAGGTTAGAATAAAAACAAGAGTGTTATAATGTATTCAGAAATGCAGAGATATATTTATCTAAATCAAATTTTCTTTTACAGCCATTGTAGTTCATATAGCGGATTTTACCAAAAACTTCTCTTTCTCCCCATGCTCGATCATGAACTCCCCCAATTGACCATGCACATCCTGTATATCCATTCGGATCGCGTCCATCAAGTGAGTATTTATCATTTAGATAAATAGCTGTTTCGAGTGCTTGTTCTGGTGACTTACTCCACTCAAGAATCTTTTTTGCCCAGTACATTCTCATATAGCCATGCATTTTTCCAGTTTGGACTATTTCTTGTTGTGCAGCATTCCAAAGTTTATCGTGTGTTTGAGATTTTTCAAATTGTTCAATTGAATACAGATGAGCTCTCTTATCGTTCCTATGTTCATTTAACGTTTTTTTTGCCCAATCAGGAAAGCCTTTAACAGAATCATAATCGGAATTGTAATAACAAAAATTATCAGATAATTCCCGTCGTACAATCAATTCTTCAAGAAACGCTTCTGTGGATTGAACATTCTTATTCAAGTTTTGAATTGTCAATGCAATACGTTGAGCAGAGATTTGTCCAAAATGAATGTACGGTGAAAGCTGCGACTGAAAATTCAGAGCCGGATCATTTCTATTCTCAGCATATTGATTAAGTTTTTTCTCGATAAAACGATTCAGTTGCATAGAAGCAGCTTTCTCCCCGGATTGCAGCCAGTCAACTTCGGGGATCGAGAAATCAATTCGAAGTGAATTGGTTGTGTGTGACCAATTCACGGGATTGGAGTAATTTTTATTTTTCCTTGGCATCTTTTTCAAATTTGGAAAATCGATTAGATATTCATTTAATTTTCTATTGATTTTCGGTCTGATAGTATACGCAGCAAATTCGAGTTTGTCAGATGCTTCCCAACATGGAACTATGTTGTGAGCATCGATTTCGTAAAATGGATTTTTGATTTTTAGCGCGACTTTGTTTTTCCATTCTCGAACAATCTTTAGCGGTGAAAAATCGGAAATCAGAACAGATACTTTTGTGTCGTTAACATATTTAACAATGTTTTGTGCTGGATCGCCGATTAATAAAGAAAACGAAATGTTGAAACGACTCAACTCTTTTTCGACTTCTTCTAATCCCTTAAGCATGAAACCATATTGACGAATTGATGCCTCTAAGAATTTTGGGACCAAATTAAAGATCACAATTAAATTTTGTTTATTCTCTATTGCTTTTTGTTGTGCATACAGCAAAGCCCAATTATCATTTACTCGCTGATCGCGGCTCATCCAATAAACTACAGGCCCAAATTTTATCTCGCCATTTTTTAGAATTTTTATCCGCTTTTCATTCATGTAAAAAATTTCAGTTTAAAAATTATGTTCAAATGATAAGTAGAAGAACAGCTCGGGCGTAATCTTCTTGCTTTGATAGTTCAATGGAATTGATAAACCAGGTACAATCTGCAGATCACTAATATCAATCGCAAATCGAAAACCAGGATTGAAAATAGTCACATTCATTTTTTGTTTTTTTCCACTTGCATCAATTTCAACAAAATATGAGTGTAAAATTTCAAACATAAGATTAAAATTTTGGCGAACTAGCCAAATAGCACTCCCTCCAATGTCGAATGAATAAATATCATTTTTTGCTTCAACACCAGCTGAAGTTTTGGTTCGTGCATTTGGAAAAAAAGTAAAGCCCACATTAAAATGATTAACAAGAAAATCATTCCATCGTTTACTGACCGGCAGATTGACTTGATATCCAAGATTACCAGATCCAAACCCGCCTTCAACCTTGCCAGTAGGAAATATTATTGAAAATCTTGGAGCGGAAACTGCAAAGTCATCTCTTCCAGTGAGTTCATACCTATAGTTCAGCATAATGTCTCCAACACCTGATGAAGAGTTCGAAAGTAAGCTAGTAAATGGGATTGAAAAACTTATTTGGTGATGCTCGTCTCCAATCGGCCATTCTTGTGTAAATGACAATCCAACGGATTTAAAATATTTCCATGCATATTGACCGGTAAAAATATGCTGAACAACTCCTGGTTCTTGATTATAAGCTTCCTCTATAAAAAATGAGTTGTCTTCAATCGCTATTGACGGAGGATCGCAACAGACCTTCAAGGAATCGGCAGCAATACTTATATTCCCAAAAAGTGCTGATATAAATAATTGTAATAAAATATATTTTCTCATTAGTACCCTTTAGTAAAAATTATCAAAATGGTCTTTAACTTCTAAAGAAGGCAGCTTCTGCCATAGTAAAATTCACATTCAGAACAATGAGTTATGTTCTTTTCGAATTGTCCGTTAATGATTTTATTTAAGTTCGTCTTAAATAGATTTTCATACTGTAATATTTCATCGAAGCTAAAGCTTTTTATAAATGGTTTTTCAGGATAACGAATAAAGAACAAAACAAGTTCTATCTCCTTGATCGACCTAAAATAATTTTTTACTAGAACAGAATAAAATCCCATTTGGATTAAGTAATCCGAAACTTTCTTCTCATACTCTTGGAGAATAAAAGTGTCAGTCTTAAAATCAACAATTGTAATCTTGTTTTCTTCTATTACGATGCGATCGATAATGCCGCATAAAAACTGATCGCCAAATTTTGAATTAATTTCTTGTTCAACAAGAAAATTTGGTTTTGAAAAAATCGTCTTAAATATTTCTGAATTAACGATTTTATTCAGCACTGAGATTAATTCGCTTCGAACCTCGGCAGCTGAAAACTCCCGATATTCAATCAATGAGCTATCAATGAGTTTAATTATCTCGACTTCGGTTATTTGATGAGAGGTGATCTTTTCCATTATTTGATGAACGAGATTTCCAAATCTTGGACCAGCCAAATTGGAATTTCCAGTGAGGTTCAAAGTCGGGTCTGAGCTTGAAAAATTTTCATCGAGGCCAATTTGATACTTAATTAAATATTTTGTCGGGCAGAGAGAAAAGGCATTTAACTGTGTAGCTGTGAAAAATTCACCTTTTGGCAAATCTGTTAATGCAGAAATCGCAATCTCTTTTGCCGAAGAAGCTTTTTGTTTCCCAATTGTTTCCATCTTCTTTGTTACTTTTTTAACAGCCGGATTCAAATTAACTTCAAGTTGAAAATTCCTCTCAAGTAACTTCGATTCTTTCTCAGCTAGATATATAGAACTCAGCTTAACATTGCGAGTAAGCTTACGATTAGTCCTGAAATCAGCTACTTCAAGTATCTCAAGAATTTTCTTCAACAGAGAATTCTGTGTAAACAACTTATCGTGGCCAGTTCCGGAAATTATCAAATAGTCTCTTGCTCTTGTTAAAGCTACATAAAAAACTCTTAGTGCTTCATTGTAATTATTTTGACTTTTGATGTGATAACCGAGAACAGAAGATTTAGTATGTATGTTTTCAGTTCCTGAGTTAATTTTAAATATTAATCCCGTGTTCTCTTCAACATCAAGCTGTCCGTAATTAAGTTGGTAGTTTTTGATTGGCATATCTGACCGCGGGATAATAACTACTGGGAACTCCAAACCTTTGGCTTGATGAATTGTAAGCAGTTTTACACTGTTAGACATTTCATTAATTGGAGCCTCACCGACCTCAGTATCCTCCTTCCAATTAAATTTTAAATATTCTGTAAAATCGAAAAGATCGGAAAATCCTTTCGCTTCAAACTCTCTTGCATTATCAAGAAGCTTCAGTACATTTGCATTGATTTGGTTTGCTCTTTGATCAGATGCAATCACACCCAAATAACCCGTATCATTTAATATGAGTTGAATCAAGTTTGGTAGTGTAATTCTACCAGCAACGTTTAAGTGCCGGTTTAATGAATCATATACATTCAAAACTTCACTTTTATCGAAGTTTTTTGCATACATAATAAATTTTTCGAACAGACTATCGCCATTTTGGATTTCGCTAATCTCAAATAGTATATTATCGCTCAGAGCATAAAATGGTGATCGCAGTACAGCTGCGAGTGCAACATCATTTTTCAAATCCGATAGGAATTTAAAATATTGGATCCAATCTGTTATTTCCTCAGTTTGATAATAACCTTTCCCTCCGGTGATAGTATATGGAATTTTTCTCTTCGCAAATTCACGTTCGAACTTTTTGAAAAAAGATTTTTCACGGAATAAAATACCTATGTCTCGATAATTTACTGATTGCTCGATTTCAGAATTCGCACTTTTATCTTTAGTAAATATTTTATATTCGCTGTTGACGAGCCATTCAATTTTATCCGCCACCTTTTCAACTTCATCCTCAATTGATTCGTTATTGATAAGCAGTTCAACTATTCCATTTGCGTTATTATTTCTTGCATGCACTAAATCAGAATATGAAACCTCTCCATCAAAATTTACGGCACTCAAATCAATATTATCTTCCATTAGTGATTTGAAGAAATAATTATTAAATGCAATTAAGTTCGGAAGCAATCGATAGTTTTCTGGAAGAGTGATAATTCCGGAAGTTTCGTTATTAATTAATTCAACTTTTTCATCATAGAAATCAAACTCTGCAATTAATGAATTAGAATTCGAAATTCCACTTTTGGCATTTTGAAAGACTTTAATGTCAGCGTTCCTAAAACCATAAATGCTTTGCTTCTCATCTCCAACAATGAATAGAAAATGTTCCTCGTCAAAATCATTTGTAATTTTTTTTAATATTGAATACTGAAGCTGATCTGTGTCCTGAAACTCATCTACTAAGATGTACTTTAACGAATTTGAGATTTCGTTTCGAACAATTTCATTATCTAACAGTCGATCAGTTTTAATTAAAAGATCATCGTAATCCAAAAACCCAAGTTTATTTTTTTCACTTTCAAAAATCTGTAAAGCTGAGTCATATATTTCAATGATCGCTAGTGTGAGAAAAAATCTTTTCCTTTCATTGATCTCATCATAATACTCCGCATTGATAAATGGTGAAAAGTATTCCATCTCAAAAAAAAGTCGTTCGATAAATTCATCAAACTCAGTACAATCGATTTTTCCCTTGACGAAAGATTTCTTTCGGATACCATCCCAATTTTTGACAAATACAATCTGATTTAATTCTGAAAGAAGAAGAAATACTTCTTGGAAGTTACGAACTTCAATGTTCTTTTTGACACTCGCGATCAGATCCGAAAGTTCCGCACTCATAGAATCAATCATAAAAGGCAAAACATTTCTCAGCTGGCTGACTAGATTTTGGACTCTTTTGCATGAGGATTCGCTTGAGAAATATTTTATGTATAGTTCATCAATCTTTTTATTGAAGTGTTCAAAGTCATTTTCATAGAGATTATCTAGCACTTTCTCGGTTAAATATCTTTTATTGATCATTCTCTCAAGCTTTTCGAAGAGATGCTGCTTCCCAAAAATTCGAAGCACATCTTTGACAATGTTCTCGCTCAACAAGTCTTTAACAGCTTTATCAACGGCAGAGGTAATTATTTCCTTTTTCTCTGAGTCTTCAATAATTGAGAATTGTGTGTCGATCTCAGCTTCAATTGGATATTTTTTTAGAATGTCAGAGCAAAAGGAATGGATTGTGGAGATCTTCGCGGTTAAAATTAAATCGCGAAATTTTTGAATTTGCAAGCGAAGCTTTTGAGGAATTTCACTCAATAAAAATTCATCAATATCATTTGAGATTTTTGCCAATAGTTCACCCGCAGCTTTTTCAGTGAACGTTATTGCTGCAATTTGATTCACCGAAATATTTTTGGAAATAACCGTCTCCAAAAACCTTCTCGACAAAATAAAAGTCTTTCCTGAACCTGCATTTGCTGTTAATGCAATATTCCTGTCAATGAGTAATGCTTTTTTCTGCTGGCTGCTTAAGGAATGTGCCACGAACTAATCTTCGGTTTGTGTTTCGGTGAAAACAGGAATAATTATTCTGACTATCGTTCCATTATTTTCCTTGCTTTCGATTTCAATTGTTCCCTCCATCTCATCAATTATTTTCTTAATCATCGACAATCCCAATCCCATTCCCTCGCTTTTCGTAGAAAAATTCGGCTCAAAAATCTTACTCAAATTTTCTTGAGATATCCCGTGCCCATCATCTTCAATATTAATAAAATTATATTTCACATCTTTAAAGAGCTTGACTTTTACAGTAGTACTATCCGCTTGAATAGAGTTTTTAAAAATATTTATAAAGATTCTCTTAAGCTCCTCACGGTCGCCGCTGATAAAAAATTGTTCATCCTTAACAAAATTAAATTCCATTTTGCATTGCGATGCAAACAGCGAAATTGATTCTTTTATAATTTCTAAAAGATCGCATTTTTCAACATTACGTTTTGGCATTCGCGCAAAATGAGAGAACTCGTTTGTGATTCGGTTTAACGCTTCAATTTGCTCAACTAAGCTAACTGATACTTTGCCAAACAGTTTCCCAAATTCTTTTCGGTTTTCCGTATAAAGAACTTGGAGATGCTGTAGAGACAATTTCATTGGCGTGAGCGGATTCTTAATTTCATGAGCAACTTGTTTTGCCATTTCCTTCCAAGCATACTCCCTTTCAGCTTGGGCTAAGTTTTTTCGGCTTTCTTCCAAGTCTGCGATCATGGAATTAAAAGCTTCAATTAAATCCCCAACTTCTCCTGTTTCATTTGTTGCAAGCTGAACCTGAAGATCACCCTGAGAGACTTTTTTTGTAGCTTCTGTTAAATCACTTATCGGCTTGGAAATTCTTTCAACAATAAAACTTCCAAAAATAAAAATAAGAATTAGCGTGAAAGAGTAAGCACCGAAAATAAACGCGTCGATTTGAGCTATTTCCTTTTGAATTTTTTCCTGACGATAAATTGTTGGGCTGGAAATGAGGATTTGACCAAGTCCCTCGACTGAAAATTTCTTAAATCCAACTAAGTATTTATAATCTCCAACGTATTCAAAATCAAATGAATAAGATTTATCATTCAAAAATAATTCATTATAAATCTCTGAGCTCATTCCCGCTTGGAAAAAGTTTAGATCGTAAAGTTTTTTCTGCGTAGAATAAAAAAGCCTGTCATTCACATAGACATTAAAATCAACTTGAAGTTTCTTTGAGATACGATTTAATTCACTCGCGTTTGTTGAAGATATCCCTTTTGAAAAAATATCCCCTAGATAAATTTCAATTACATCAAGATCCTTTCGTAATTCATTTCTTGTTGATTGATTCCAGCTTTCGAGAGAATTTTCACGATTATAATAAGCTAGTATGATTAAAGGGATTATCGTTACGATGAGCAAGCCGGCAAATAGTTTCGTTTTGAATCGAATGCGGAACCGATAACCCTTAAGGAATAAAGATACCGCTATCAATAATATAACCGTCACGGTAATTAAAAAATGAATAAAGATTAGCCTAAAAAAATTAAAAACATGCCACAGAAAACTTTTCTTTTCAACACTCACAGCAAGAATTTTTCCTACAGCATTCTCCTCGTAGAGGAGGTAGTATGTCGAATAAGATCGATTACCGAATTTTTCACTTGACCAAAGCTCATAACTACCAGATTCTATTGGCGTTTCGTTAATTTCTTTTGGAAGAGATCGTCTTTCTGGTATATCTTCTCCACGTACACGCACTAATTCATTTTTCCAAAAGGTATAGATCACTGCATCTGGAAGGAGTTCTATAGGATTTCGTTCCCTCTGAATATTTTTGAAAATCTTCGGTGTGCCTGATTGATTAAAATGTGCAGTTATTTTTCGATTGGAAGGTACTTCGAGCGTTAGAGCCGCAAATCCAAGAATTCTGCCATTAAAACGAATTGGCATGACGCCAAAAATATTATTCGGATACTGATTTTGATTTATAAAAATTGTGTGTTGTGAGATTAACCTCGGATCGAAATATTTCTGAAAATAATCTGTATTGTCAATTCCTACCCCAAATGAACCGAGTAAATTTCCGAATTTATTCAGTAACTGTAAATTTGAATTCACCCCCTCGCTGCTTAGAAGACTATTTACCCATAGCGTAAATGCAGTTAACTCAAAATTTTGTTCTCCATCACGTTTCAAAAACTCTTGAATGAGATCATTATTGTTTCCAAGACTAGTCAGAGTTTCATTCAATACAAAATTAGTTAATTGATCCTGCGGTCTTACTAATTCATAAGTAAGATTTCTTTGAAGTTCTCTTTCCAATAGATCGTTTTTCTGAAACAGCATGGATATGTCAACAAGTGAGGAGAATATTAATATTGAAATTATAATATTAAAATTCGCCGGTAATTTAGCTTGAAGAAATTGATAACTGAAAAAGGCAAGCAGCAACACAAATACAACAAGGAAGAAAAACGTAAACTGCCTGCTTCCATCAACAAGTAAAAAAATTATACATGCAATTATTACCAATCCTATTGAGACAAGAGATATATTAATTTGATTTTTAAATTCATGCCAGTGATTTACCCCACGAAATATGAAACTATACAGTATCAGCGAAGCAATGATCATGCTCGTACTGGTTAGAAACACATTTATATGCATCACAAGGAAAGGAAGACTTGGCAGAATTGATGCTGACTCAAAATATTTTATCGATGAATCAAAAACAAAACTACGTATTGCAGCACCAAATCCTCTTAGCAATAATGGAAATACAAGCAAACAGACAGCTCCCAAAATTGATATAAAAGTCTTCGAGAAATATTTCTGAGAAAGATCGGAATGATCAACTAACCACCTTCTGAAAAGCATAAAAACGTAAATCATGTTGATCAGCAAAGCAGAAGCCGTAATAAATAGTTCTCCTGGCGATTTAACAATCCCGAATCCAAATCTTGAAGCAAAATAGAGTGGATTGAAAAGTTCGCTCTGAATGAAATTGGATGGAAATTGAAAATAAAATAGAATAATCCGAATCAGCCAAATAAATGCTGTTGTGACTGCAATCTTCGAAAGTCTGGAATTGATATGCTGAAAATCTCTGATTAAAGAGAAGAAAAGAATTCCTATGAGCAATAAAAATAAAAGCTGCTGGAAATTGGAAAACAATTTTTTTAAATGCTCGATAAATGCTGACTTGGAAAGGTGATTAATATAAATGAATCCTGCTCTCGAGCCGTCAACATGATTGAGTTGCTGAGAAAATATTCTTCCATCTAAACGAGGAGATGCATTTTCAGACAGGTTAAGTGAAATTTTTGTTTCATATTCACTTGTAAAATCATTTTCCAATGAAGAGGCAGTAAAGTATTCATTTTTGATCGGGTAATTGTTTTCGATGTTTTCGTATCCGGCTAAGAAATAGCTATCCTCAAAATGCTCGAATATTTTTTTGTAGAAGGCAACAAACGTCCGAAAATTGCCTTTTTTAATTGTGATCAGACTATCTTGTGCCAAGAGTTTAACTGGAAAATCAAATGTGAAGAACTGGTTAGTCCAAGCAATCGGTTCATATTCATTCTTGAAAAATTGGTATCTATAATTTTGTTTTCTCTCTGCATCCTTCAATAATTCGAAGATGCTTTCCCTAGAATAGAAAAGTTTTGTTGTATCAGAAATAAGTTCTTTAAGTTCATCTGCAAGTTTGTCAGTATAAAGTATTAATTCACTTTCCCTGTCTTGAAATTCAATACAAATTTCCTGAGCAATGTTTCCCACTTTCTCAGTTGAAATTTCAGTCCAATTCTTGTCATAGTAATCTACAATCTTGGGGAAAACCAATGCACTAATAATCAATAGAGACAGAAAAAATAAAAATAGAATTGAAAACTTTTTATCTTTTGTAAAAAGTTTTGAGGGGCTGAATTTCATGCTCTCTCACGCTGTCGCAAAGTAATAAATCTTAATTTAAGTGAATCAAAATAAATGAAATTCATTTTAGAAAATTGAGCAAATTAGCTCGCTCATCAATTAATGGTGATTTGATTAATTTCCCAATTATCATTAGTCCAGCTTAAACCAATATAGACTTGAACAGTTTCTTTAACTCCCTTAAAGCTGTAAATAAGTTTTCCAGCGCAATAAGGCGTGAGAGAGTTTGTCAACCTAGTTGAAACTCTAAAATCTATTGGTCTATATATACTAAAATAATTCTGAAGCACGTAGTAGGCTTGATTGGATGAATAATATCCTCTTTCACCCGAATTCAAACTAATATAAATCTGTTTACCGAAATAATTGGCTATAGACGAAACGCTTCCAGCTTCAATTCCGGAAATAATGTTTTCGAATACCGGTGCCGGGTTGGGCTGCTGTGATTTATCCGGAATAATTTTTTGATACCTCGGACTGACATTCTGGCCGACGAGCTCACCATACGAGAATAAGGTCGCTGTAATTAAAATCAAAAAATATGTCGCAGATTTCTTCATTCTGTCTATCTTAAGTTATCATTTTTTTTCGAGAGAATAAACCAATCAAAATAAGAGACCCGAAGCATCGGGAAATGCTTCGGGGGGTTCTGAGTTGTATGAGAGGAGAGCTTTTATTTACTCTTTCTAACTCTTTCATTTAATTTAGATTTGTCAATCGGCTTACGTTCACCTTCGGTAAATTTGCCGGATTTTAATTCTCTGTTCCCTTCAACTAACTGATATGCCCAGTCGAAGACAACTCTTTCAGGAGTTAAAAGTTTAACTCTGAACTTTGCATAATGATTATCCCAAGTCCAAACAACATAAGTGTTTCCCTCTTTCAATCGGACATCTTTTGTAGAACTCCAGCCGGTTAAAGGTGCTTTTGATACATCATAAATGTCATAAGTTGGTCCCATATCTTGAATATCCGTATCGTCCCAAACAACCATATAATACGCGCCGCCGTCGTTATCAAAAAACATGTCCGAAGAATTATCGTCGTATGGTCTTACACCATAGGAAGAGAAATCATAACCTGAGTTATTTGGAAATCTTCTGAAATCAAAAATAGATTGATTAAATCCCTCTGGACGTGGAGTATCATAAATCACATCTGAAGAAAGCTCACTTTCGTTCCCGTCATAATCGAATGCAGTCACAGCATAGTAATAGGTTTTACCATTTCGTGCTCCATAGTCAACAAAGTAGTTGCTTCTTGTTGAACCTATTAATTCGTATCTACCATTGTAAGAATAACTGTAATAGATGTTGTATCCATCTAAGTCCCGTTCAAGATTGTGATTCCAATTTATCTCAACCCAGCTGTCGCCAGTTACAGTATAAAGTCCTCTTGGAGGTGCAGGTGGCGTGTAATCATGTCCACCGAAAAAGTCGTTTTCAATGTGACAGCTTGTGATTATTAAACTTGCCGCCATTGATACCAGTATGATTAACACTTTTTTCATGTTTGACTCCGTTTTCATTTACTGATAGAATTACAAAGTCAGTGCCAATAAAAATCAATTGAAACGACTAAAATTTTGAAAAAAACGAGAAAAAAATGTTAATAATTGTGGACAGTATTATCTTGAATTGGACAAGCTTGGATTGGCCTAATTACCCTTTCGGTATGAACAAACCTTCCTTCACGGAACCGAGCATCCCAGCACGTAAGACATCTTTATCAGCTTTAGATAAATTCCGTGTCATTTGCGGAGACAACATTTTATTATGCTTCACTTTGAAAAGA
>Ga0194127_10000238_pt1 | contig 89986 bp, 87 predicted proteins | sample TA2KigC100mmetaG_FD_148624 | JGI IMG/M metagenome (GOLD analysis project Ga0194127, IMG submission 148624) | Freshwater microbial communities from Lake Tanganyika, Tanzania - TA2015036 Kigoma Deep Cast 100m | ecosystem: Environmental > Aquatic > Freshwater > Lake | place: Tanzania: Lake... | reverse complement strand
CGCATTTCAAATTTTTTAAGAACTCACTTTTTTATCGGAATCCAACATCAAACTTGGTCCCGATAAATCGGGACGCTCTACTCCCGACTTCATCGGGAAGCTATTCCCGCAAATCAAAATTTTTAGAACATTCTATAAAAGCGTGTGTAAATATAATATTCTGGTTCCTTCATTTCAAATTATGAGCTAAATAATTGCTAAACTCTTGCCCCATGAACAAACCCTCGATAAGGTCTTGACTGGTGAACTGTAATAAATGCTTTTTTATCTATTGATTCAACAATCTTAATAATATCCCTGAGGAATCTTCTTTTTGCAATAATCAATAATATAGAAACACCTCCGGCACTTCCTTCAGCCGGTAGAATAGTAACCCCATATTTTGATACTCTTAGTTTATCTGCAATTTCATCAGTGTGATGAAGTGACACAATATTAATTTGCACAAACCCTAAAGCAACTCTTTGTTCTAGAGATATTCCTAAAATGTTGCCGAGAGCAAAACCGCAAGCATAACCAATCAGATTAATTGTATGATCCATATTCTGCACTATAAATCGCATTGCAAAAATCCAAATTAAAACTTCAAAGAATCCGGTTAAAGCTGCATAATATTTTCTTCCTTGAACAACCAAAATTGTGCGAAAAGTACCAAGTGTAACATCAGCAATTCTCATTGTCATAATGAGTAATGCACCTAAAATTATTTCTATTGACATAAAGATTATATTGTTATGAATATTAATTTTATTTTAGCGGAACAAAAATATAATAATATTTATTATGTACGAAACCGAACGAAATGAACTAATTGATCTGTTAAAGAAAAAAGGAATTCAAAATAAATCGTTGCTCGCAGCTATTACAAAAATTGAACGTCATCAATTTGTTCCCGAGATAATGATCCCAAATGCATATAAGGATGTAGCACTTCCTATCGGCTATGATCAAACAATCTCTCAACCGTATACAGTTGCATTCATGACTCAATCGCTTAATCCTAAACCAAATCAAAAAATATTAGAAATTGGTACTGGTTCTGGTTATCAAGCAGCAATTCTATATGAAATGGGTGCAAAAGTTTTTACCATAGAACGCAACAACAACTTGTACAACAGCGCATTAAAAATATTTGATAAACTTGGCTATAATATTGCAGCTCGATGCAGTGATGGTTCAATTGGATGGGAAGAATTTTCTCCTTTTGATGGCATCATTGTAACTGCCGGTAGTCCAAGTGTTCCCAAAAATCTTCTGAAGCAATTAGCTATTAATGGAAAGTTAGTAATACCAGTCGGCGACCGCTCAACACAAATTTTAAAAATTATTACAAAAGCTTCAGAAGAAGAGTTTACTACCGATGAAGTTCCTTACTTTGCATTTGTTCCATTAATTGGACGTGAAGGATGGAAAGAAAAGTAATTGCAATAGTTGGTCCAACTTGTTCCGGCAAAACTAAGATTGCACTTGATCTCGCGTTAAAAATTAACTCTGAAATTATTTCTGCAGACAGTCGACAAATCTATAAACTATTAACAATTGGAACGGCAAAACCTACAACCACAGAATTAAATCTTGTCAAACATCATTTAATTGATTATTTATTGCCTGATGAACACTACAATGTAAGCCGATTTGAAATAGATGCAACAAAAATCATTAATCAATTACACAGCAATAAAAAAATACCAGTAATAGCTGGCGGCTCTGGTTTATATATCAAAGCACTTATTGATGGAATATTTGATAAAGTTGATTCTGATGAAGATTACCGTAAAGAACTTCTATTAAAAAGAGAAAAACTTGGCAACGCATATTTGTACGATGAACTAAGAAAAGTTGATCCAGAATCAGCATCTAAAATGCTGCCGCAAAATTGGAAAAGAGTAATACGTGCTTTGGAAGTTCTCCACATTACTGGACAGCCTATTTGGCAATTGCAACAAAAACAAAACCGAAACTCACTTTTTGTCTTTTATCAATTTGGATTGTTATGGGATAGAAAAACTTTATATCAAAATATTGACTCAAGAGTTGACCAAATGATTTCTGATGGTTTTATTGATGAGGTAAAAAATATTTTAAAATTAGGTTATTCATCTGAATTGAATTCTCTCAATACTGTTGGCTATAAAGAAATTATTTCATTTCTTAGAAATGAAATAATTTTTGAGCGAGCAGTCGAATTAATAAAACGCAATACTCGTCATTACGCAAAAAGGCAAATGACGTGGTTCAGAAAAGACAAAAGAATTGAGTGGATTGATGTTGATTCGCATTTTAATTCAGACTTAATAGCTAATATAATCCATAAGAAAATTATAGAAAGTTGATAAATCTATTTTTAACTTGTGTTGAGTAATCTTAATTATACTTTCCTTTACTCCTGATAATCTTAAAGAAATTAGGAGGCACTATGTATGGAATTGTCGGTTACGGTTCCTATCTCCCACGATACAGAATAAAAGTAGAAGATATTGCAAAACAATGGGGCGCGGATGCAAATGCTCTCAAGCGTGGCTTGTTGTTATATGAAAAAACAGTTCCCGGATTAGATGAAGATACAATTACAATTTCAGTTGAAGCCGCTCGATCTGCACTGCAACGTGCAAAAATTGATCCTCAAAAAATTGGCGCTGTTTATATTGGATCAGAATCTCATCCCTATGCAGTTAAACCTAGCGGAACAATTTTAATTGATGCACTCGGAATTGGTCCTCACGTCCATGTTGCAAGTTACGAGTTTGCATGTAAAGCCGGTTCGGAAGCAATGTATGTTGCATATAGTTTAGTTAAAGCCGGAGAAATGGATTATGCACTTGGAATAGGAGCTGATACTTCGCAAGGAGCCCCGGGAGATGCTCTTGAGTATTCTGCTTCTGCTGGAGGTGCTGCATTTATTATGGGTAAAGAAAAAGTTGTTGCTGAAATTTTATTTACTCATTCCTATACTTCTGATACTCCTGATTTTTGGAGAAGGGAACATGAGTTTTATCCGCGACATGCTGGAAGATTCACTGGTGAGCCAGCTTACTTTAAACATATTTACAATTCTGGAAAAAGTTTGCTTGAAAAATCAGGAATGATTCCATCAGATTTTCAATTTGCTGTTTTTCATATGCCTAATGGAAAATTTCCTCAAGAAGTTGGCAAGAAACTCGGATTCACCAAAGAACAAATGGAAGTTGGTTGGATTGTTCCTTGGATGGGTAATACTTATTCTGGCTCATCACCAACTGGACTTGCGGCAATCCTTGATGTTGCAAAACCAGGGGATAAAATTTTTATGGTATCGTTTGGTTCAGGTGCCGGGAGTGACGGATTTATTTTTCAAGTGACAGATGAAATTGAAAAAGTTAGAAATCTTGCGCCTAAACTTAGAGACATGTTAGATAATGATAAGATATATCTTGACTATGGTCAGTATGCAAAATTCAGAAAGAAAATAATTCTTAATGAGTAGGAGGGAATGATGAGAGATGTAGCTGTAGTAGGTGTTGGCATTACAAAGTTCGGTGAACTTTGGAAAGATTCTTTTCGAGATATTTTTGTTGAAGCATCATTAAAAGCAATAGAAAATTCTGGAGTTGATCATATTGATTCAATGTATATCGGAACAATGTCAAGCGGATTGTTTGTAGGTCAAGAACATGTTGGTGCAGTAATGGCAGATTATCTTGGAGTTGCACCAATTCCAGCAACGCGAGTAGAAAGTGCTTGTGCTTCAGGAGGCGCTGCATTTCGTTCAGCATTTTTTGAGGTTGCTTCTGGGCACAGTGATATTGTTCTTGCCGGCGGTGTTGAAAAAATGACTGATGGTGCTGACGTTACAGAAGCTTTAGCTACTGCCGCTGACCAAGAATATGAAGTATATCATGGAATTACTTTCCCGGGATTATATGCAATGATTGCGCGGTCATATATGCATGATTACAAAACAACACGCGAACAATTAGCTGCTGTAGCTGTCAAAAATCATAAAAATGGTTCGATGAATCCGAACGCACAATTTCGTTCTCCAATTACTTTAGAACAAGTAATGAAATCAACAATGGTTGCAAATCCATTAAGACTTCTTGACTGTTCTCCAGTGAGCGATGGAGGTGCTGCTGTTATACTTGCTTCACTTGATGTTGCAAAAAAATTGAAAAGACCATTTATTAAAATAAAAGCATCATCCCAATCATCGGATACAATTGCATTGCACAGCAGAGAAAGTCTCACATCACTAAAATGTGTTTCTGTTGCAGCCGAGAAAGTATTCAAACAAGCTAAGTTAAAACCAAAGGACATAAGTTTTGCTGAGGTGCATGATTGTTTTACTATTGCAGAAGTTGTAGTTACAGAAGATTTAGGTTTTTTTGAAAAAGGGAAAGGCGGTGAAGCTGCAGAAAAGGGAATGACTGCAATTGACGGAAAAATTCCTATCAATACAAGCGGTGGATTGAAATCAAAAGGCCATCCCGTTGGTGCAACCGGAATAGCTCAAATTATAGAATGCTATGAGCAATTGACTGGGCAATCTGGAGAAAGACAAGTTAAAAAAGCAAAATATGGATTAGCACAAAATATGGGCGGTTCTGGTGCAAGTTGTATCATTCACATTTTGGAGGCAGTATGATTAGTCCAAGATATCATCGCGATATTCCACAACGTTACAGACTTGAAGGTGGGAAATGTACAAAATGCAGTTACATTGCATTTCCGCCAAGATTAGTTTGTCCAAAGTGTAAATCAAAAAGTTTTGAACCGTATCATCTAAGCAGAGAAGGAAAAATTTTAACGTTTACAATTATAAAAGTTGGACCGGATAAATTTTCGAAAGAGACTCCTTATGTTGTTGCAATAATTGAATTGAATGATGGTGCTCGTTTAACTACTCAAGTTGCAGATTGCGATGTGGAAAGAGTTGCGCTTGGTGCTAAAGTCAAATTAGTATTTAGAAAAATTCAGGATGAAGGAAAATCGGGTTTACATTGTTATGGGTATAAAGCAATACTACTATGAATTAATTGATTTTCGTCATTATGAATTTTTTATCTGCGTTCTTTGCGGTTAAAGAGTTAAACTTAAAGGGCGCAAAGTTTTCGCAAAAAACGCAAAGAAATATCATATCATTTTTATTCCATCCCTACCTTTTTTATCTTTGCGAGCAATAATTATAGGTTATACTTGAAAGAAAAAATTCGAATTGCATCCGGACAAGGTTTTTGGGGTGATTTGCAGTCAATTCCGCTTCAGCAAGTAACCAAAGGTCCAATAGATTATTTGATGATGGACTTTCTTGCAGAAGTAACAATGTCCATTATGCAAAAACAGAAAAAGAGAAATCCATCCGCCGGATATGCAAGGGATTTAACTCATATATTAAAAGATCTTCTTCCTCACATTGTTGAAAAGAATATTAAAGTGATCACAAATGGCGGAGGTGCTAATCCGAAAGCATGTGTTGATGAAATTGTAAACTGTGCCCATAAACTTGGAATCCGTGGATTGAAGCTTGGCGTAGTTTCTGGTGATGATATTCTCGATTCAATTGATGGTTTGATGAAAAGAAAAGCTGGTTTGAAGAATATGGAAAACGATCGAGAGATTCATGAAGTAAAAGAAAAGTTGATAAGCGCAAATGTTTATTTCGGTGCTCGACCAATTGTTGCTGCATTAAAAAAAGGAGCGCAGATTGTAATAACCGGAAGAACGACAGATACTTCTTTAACCTACGCTGCTATGATTCATGAGTTCAAATGGAAATGGGATGATTGGAATAAACTTGCTGCTGGTGTTGTTGCCGGGCATATACTTGAATGCGGCGGACAAGCAAGCGGTGGAAATTTTTTGGGCGATTGGCGTTCAGTTCCTGATTTAGCAAGAATTGGATTCCCGATTGCTGAAGCGTATCCAAACGGAGATGTGATAATTACAAAACATCCAGATACCGGCGGTTCTGTTTCAGTTGAAACTGTAAGTGAACAACTATTATATGAAATTGGTGACCCAATAAATTATATAACACCAGAATGCATTGCAGATTTTACTTCAATTAAATTAGAACAAGTTGAAAAGGATAGAGTCAAAGTTTATAATGTAAAGGGAAAGCCGGCCACAGATTTATATAAAGTGTCAATGGCTTATCATGATGGTTATACTGCAATCGGCAATTTAACATATTCATGGCCTGATGCTTTTGAGAAAGCCAAAAAAGCTGATGAAATTTTACGAATTAGATTGAAAGATATGGGTCTTCAGTTTGATGAAATTAGAACAGAATTTTTAGGAGTGAATGCTTGTCACGGACCATTAGCAGAAGACCAAAAAGATTTTAATGAAGTTGTTCTAAGAATTGGTGTTCGCAATCACAGTCATCATGAAGTTGAAATGTTCGGGAAAGAAATTGCACCTTTAATTTTAACTGGTCCTCCGAGTGTTACTGGTTTTGCTGGCGGCAGACCGAAGCCAAATGAAGTGATTGCTTATTGGCCAGCGCTAATGTCTAAAAAACTAGTTAAACCAATAGTTGAGATTGTGACTACATGAAAAAAATAAAATTAATTGATATTGCACACGGGCGTAGCGGAGATAAGGGTGACGCTGCAAATATTGGTATTATTGCATATGATGATAATGGTTATGAAATAATTAAAAAATATTTAACAGCCGAAAAAGTCAAAAAACACTTTGAAGGTATCTGTCACGGAAAAGTTGAAAGATTTGAATTGCCGAATATCCGTGCTTTAAATTTTTTATTGCATAATACTTTAGGAGGCGGAGGAACGGTTTCTCTTATGCATGATGCACAAGGCAAGACTCTTGCTGCTGCACTTTTAAAAATGGAATTAGAAATAAAATAGTAACTGATATAAAAGAGGTAATTATGTTTGAAGAACAATTAAGAAAATTAAAAGACATTAATGAAAAAGTAATTTCACTTCGAGGTTATCTTTAAGTTAGATGATAAAGAATTTCAAATAAAAGAAATAAGTAAGAAATCCGAAGATCCAAATTTTTGGAACGACCAAAAAACTGCGCAATCACTTCTTCAAAAATCTAAATCCCTACAGTCATGGGTTGATTCGTGGAATTCTCTTAACAATAAACAAATCCATCTATCAGAGTTCATCGAATTAGCTGAATTAGAAAAAGATGAATCCCTTTTAATAGAAATTGAAAATGAATTAAATCAGATTGAGAAACAATACTCTGAACTTGAGCTTAAAAGTATGTTAAGCGGAAAAGATGATGACAAGAATTGCATTCTTACCATACACTCTGGTGCCGGGGGAACAGAAGCGCAAGATTGGGCTGAGATGTTAATGCGAATGTATTTGCGATGGGGCGAACAGAATGGATATAAAATGAATTTGATAGATTGGCTAGATGGCGACGGCGCTGGGATTAAAAGTGCTACGATCGAAGTTGAAGGTGAATTTTCATATGGATACTTAAAAGCTGAGAATGGCGTTCATCGACTTGTTAGAATTTCACCTTTCGATGCAAATAAAAGAAGACATACATCTTTTGCATCAGTGTTCGTAATTCCTGAAGTTGATGATTCAATTGAGATTGATATAAATCCAGCTGACTTGAAAATTGATACATATCGTTCTGGAGGCAAAGGCGGACAAAATGTTAATAAAGTTGAAACCGCTGTTCGAATAACGCATGTTCCTACCGGAACAGTTGCTGCTTGTCAATCTGAACGCTCGCAGATTCAAAATAAAACTAATGCAATGAAGCTGCTTAAAGCGAAGTTGTATCAAATTGAATTAGAAAAACAGCAAGAAGAATTAAATGAGATTGAAAAAAATAAAATGAAAATTGAATGGGGAAGTCAAATTCGTTCTTATGTTTTTCATCCATACAATATGGTTAAAGATCATCGCACCGGTTGGGAAACTTCAGACACACAAGGTGTGATGGATGGCGATTTAAATGAGTTCATAAAAGAATTTTTGCTAAAGTTCACACAAAATTAATGAGCGAAAAATGAAATTTCATACTGAATATCTGTGGTTCAACACATCAAAAAGAAGAGAATACATTAATATTACCGGAGAAGTTGAAAGTGCATTGAAAAAAAGCGGAATCAAAGAAGGAATGATCTTAGTGTCTGCAATGCATATTACTGCTGGTGTTTATGTTAATGATGCAGAACATGGACTTATTCAAGATATTGATGAATGGTTAGAAAAATTAGCTCCATTTAAATCAGATTATCGCCATCATCGAACTGGTGAAGATAATGGTGACGCTCATTTGAAAAGTTTACTTGTTCATCATGAAGTAATTATTCCAGTAACTGATGGCAAACTAGATTTTGGTCCATGGCAGCAAGTTTATTACGCAGAGTTTGATGGCAAAAGAAGAAAAAGAGTTCTTATAAAAGTTATGGGGGAATAAACATGTCATTCTGATTCCAGATGAAATTAGGGTGAAGGATCCTCAAAAAGTCATTTGCAGATTCTTTGCTTTGCTCAGAATGACTTTTTTGATTTTAAGAATTATGAAAATAAAAAAGTCAGATTTTTTCGATAGAGTTTATACCTTGGTTGCAAAAATTCCAAAAGGGAAAGTTACTACATACGGCGCGCTTGCAGAAGCATGCGGAATAAAAATGGCTGCAAGAACAGTCGGATGGGCAATGAACAGTGCAAAGAATAGTAATTTACCTTGTCACAGAGTTGTAAATCGTAATGGTGCATTAACTGGCAGAATGCACTTTGGTTCTCCCGAATTAATGGAAGAACTCCTTCGTTTTGAAGGAGTTGAATTTGACAACAATGGGAATGTTGATATGAAGAAACATTTTTGGGAACCCAATAAGAATAAGATTAAGAGCAAGAACAAGAGAAAAAAATAAATTAATATGTTGTAACCTTAATTGATGAAACTCCGCCATCAATTCTTATAAAAATTTTCTTACTCGCATTTTCAAAATCTGGCGATTCGTAATAATTCTTCTTTATTTTATTCATCCCTTTAAATGAACGAGACATTAAAACCATATCACCTTTTACTTGACATCCGACATTTTCCGGGATTTCAATTTTAAGTTTTGCTACACCCATATCAACACTAACAAAAGTTGAGTCAAATTTATCACCCAATTTCAAAGTCACATTTGCTGCACCGGTGTTCAAATTTAGCCTTCTAACTTTATATGGTGTTAAATCGAAAATAGCTTTCGCTGCTCCAAAATTGAAATTCAGATCCCAAATTGGATTTTTATTTAATCCAAATTCAACATAATTCCTAAATTTACCATCAAATATATTCACATGATTTTTGGAAAAACTTAAATCCACGGTTGCTTCTTCACCATCTGTTTTTGTATATAGATCATAATCTGCTAAAGATCCGTATGCATTTCCGCTAATCAATTTGTCTGTTGGTTCTGTAATTTCGAACCTTCCACCGCCGGAATTAAATTCAAAATCCACATACTTTACACTGTCATTAATTTCTTCATAAAAAGAATTTGTTACATTTAATTCATCTTTATCAAAGTGAAAATTTAAATTTGAAAAAACATTCACAAAAAAACCAAATAACATTACACCAAGAAAAACTCCCATGGTTGAACTAAGGATTGGTTTTACCAATGAATTTTTAAATATTACCAATCCGCCCCAGAGCACAAAAATTAACGGCCAGATATCCCAGATAAATGAAAAGTCGCTGTAAATAACATCGTACTTTGTCAATAAAAATAAAGCACCTAATGTGACAAGTAAGAAACCCCAAAATAATTGTCCGCTTTTCATATTTGCCTCGTCAGTTTTCTTGTTGAATTGTAGACAAGAAATAAACCAATAACAATTAGCGCAATAGGGAACACGTCATCAAAATCGAATGAAGGAATAAATCTGTCGAAGAAGAATAATACGCCCAAAGCAATTAGAATAATTCCGAATACTGTTCGTCCAGTACTATTTTTTTTGACTTCAAAATTAATGTTTGGTGCTTCAGAATTTGAATCTGAAGTTTTACTTTCGTCTGTTTTAATATTATAGGCAATATCAAAAGGCATTTCTGGAATAACTATCCATAATATTATGTAGAGCAAAATACCAAAACCTTTTGTAAGAACAAGAACAACAAATATTACTCTCATTAAAACTGGGTCAATATTAAAATACTCTGCTAAGCCTCCCGCTACACCACCAAAAACTCTGTATTTGCGAGATCGATATAATCTTTTTTCCATAATAACCTCCTATCAATTCTCTTTGACAATTAAGACGAATATTATAAAGAAAGGTTTGCTAAGATTTTATTTTGTTCATTACAAATCTATTAAAGTATTTTATTCTTTCTGTAAAAAAACAATGTATTTCGTATTATAAATGCAGAAAAGGATTTACGGCGTAAAATATTATCATTATTTTATTATAAAACATTCTTGATTTGATATGGAATTATTTATCGTTTTACTTATCCTATCAATTATAATATTAGTCTTAAGATTTAAGAAATTCTTATAAAATTTATTATTCTAGAAACTCATCAGATCATCTTTCACTACAAACTATTAATTTAGTATTACGACTAAAATGAGAATAATAACTCTAATAATTGGAGATTAATAGTGAAAAAAGTAAAACGAAATACGACAAAACTGTTCTTGCAAAAAGGATCTTGTTCACATCTATTTTATTATCTATTAAACCAAGAGTTTGGGAATGCAAATGAAATTGAAGAAAGAGCTGCAGATCCATTAGCTGGCGGAATTTATCAAATGGGTTATCAATGTGGAATGGTTTGGGGTTCTTCACTCGCTCTTGGAGCGGAATCATTTAGAAGGTATGGTAATAATAGTGCAGCAATTTTCATGACTATTAAAGCGACGCAACATGTTATTGAGTCATTCATAAAATATACTGAGAGTATTGAATGTAATGATATAACTCAGACGGACTTCACTAGTAAACTTAGCCTTGCCAAATATTTTTTCACTGGCAAATTTTTTACATGTTTTAGTTTAGCAAATAAATGGGCGCCTGAAGCGATAAAAGCAGCGCATGAAGGCTTATCTCAAGAAAAAATTACTTTCCCAAAAAAATGTTTCAGCTGTGCATCAGAAGTATTAAAAAAATTAGGTGCTAAAGATGAAGAAATTGTTATGGTAGCTGGCTTTGCCGGTGGTTTGGGATTAAGCGGAAATGGATGCGGAGCTTTGAGTGCTGCTATTTGGTATAATAAATTTAAAGAGATAAAAGTAAATCCGGAATTGAAATACACTTTAAAAGATCCTTCAACTCAAAAAATAATTGATGATTTTCATGAAGTAACAGATTTTAAAGTCCTCTGTAGTGATATAGTTGAAAGAAAATTTTCATCCATTGAAGATCATTCAAATTACATTGAAAATGGTGGTTGCAGAAACATTATTGATTTTTTATCACATGTGAAATGATTTTAAATTAACCCTTTCATAAATAAAGGTATATGATACTAAAGTTTGTTAGCTCTGTTTTTGTAGCTGATAGTTCATTAAAAACTTTTTAAAAAATTAAATTTTGTTTTCATATGTTATTAAATAAAAAAATGCTCAAGATCTTTCGATTTTGAGCTTTTATGATTTTTATGTGTTGAAGAATCAACTGTTCTTTTTATCTATTTACGACCAAAAATTATTTAATATCAAATCGGTCAAGGTTCATTACTTTATTCCATGCTGCAATAAAATCTCTAACAAATTTCTCTTTGGCATCATTTTGAGCGTATACTTCAGCAATAGCACGCAGCTGTGAGTTTGAACCAAAAATCAAATCAACACGAGTTGCAGACCATTTTTGTTTTCGTGTTTTTCGATCAATACCATTAAACAAATCACCAGTATCAGAAGTTGGCTCCCAAACTGTATTCATATCAAGGAGGTTGATAAAGAAGTCATTAGTAAGTTTTCCTACTTGATCAGTAAATACTCCATTTTTGGATTGATTGAAATTATTACCTAATACTCTCAACCCACCAATTAAAACTGTCATTTCAGGTGCGCTTAATGTTAATAATTGTGCTTTGTCTAATAACATTTCCTCTTCAGATATTGTGAATTTAAACTTTTGATAATTTCGAAATCCATCGGCTTGAGGTTCTAGAACCGAAAATGATTCAGCATCTGTTTGATTCTCTAATGCATCAGTTCTTCCTGGAGTAAATGGTACATGAATATCGCTATCAGCTGCTTTTGCGGCAAACTCGATTGCAGCGCATCCACCAAGAACAATTAAATCTGCAACAGAAACATTTTTTCCATTTGTTTGCGATGAATTAAATTCCTTTCGAATAGATTCAATTTTATTCAATACTTTTGATAATTGAGTTGGCTGATTAACTTCCCAAGAACTTTGAGGTGCAAAACGAATACGTGCTCCATTCGCACCACCTCGCTTATCTGATCCACGAAATGTTGATGCAGATGCCCATGCGGTTGATACTAACTCCGCAATTGTTAATCCTGAAGATAAAATCCTTTCTTTTAGAGCAGCAATATCTTTAGAATCAATTAGCAGATGATCAACTTTTGGAATGGGATCTTGCCAAATTAAATCTTCATTCGGTACTTCTGGTCCAAGATAACGAGATTTAGGGCCCATATCTCTATGGGTTAGTTTAAACCATGCTTTTGCGAAAGCGTCTGCAAATGCTTGTGGGTCTTTATGAAACTTGCGTGAGATTGGTTCGTATATTGGATCGAAGCGTAATGATAAGTCGGCTGTTGTCATCATTGGTCGGCTTTTTTTAGATGGGTCATGTGCATCCGGAATCATGTGTTCTTCTTTAACATCCTTAGCAAGCCATTGCCATGCGCCAGCTGGACTTTTAACTAATTCCCATTCATATCCGAAAAGCATATCAAAGTAACCATTATCCCATTTTGTTGGATTGGGTTTCCACGCACCTTCAATTCCACTTGTAGTAGTGTGAATTCCTTTGCCGGATTCAAATTTATTTTTCCATCCAAGCCCTTGTTCTTCTATCGGTGCACCTTCAGGTTCTGGTCCAACAAAAGCTGGATCTCCAGCGCCATGTGCTTTTCCAAATGTGTGTCCGCCAGCAACAAGTGCAACCGTTTCTTCATCATTCATTGCCATTCTGCCAAAAGTCTCGCGTACATCATGACCTGAGGCAACCGGATCAGGTTTACCATTTGGTCCTTCGGGATTTACATATATAAGTCCCATTTGAACTGCAGCTAGGGGATTTTCAAGTTCACGCTCTCCAGTGTAACGTTTATCTCCAAGCCATGTATTTTCATTGCCCCAATATATATCCTCCTCTGGATTCCAAATATCTGCTCGTCCACCGCCAAATCCGAATGTTTTGAATCCCATTGATTCAAGAGCACAGTTGCCAGCTAAAATCATTAAGTCTGCCCAAGAAATTTTATTTCCATATTTCTGTTTAATTGGCCAAAGAAGGCGACGTGCCTTATCTAGGTTAGCATTATCGGGCCAACTATTGACTGGTGCAAAGCGTTGATTACCAGTTCCGCCGCCACCGCGTCCATCTGCAGTTCGGTATGTGCCGGCACTATGCCATGCCATTCGTATAAACAGACCGCCATAATGACCCCAATCAGCTGGCCACCAATCTTGAGAGTCAGTCATTAACTTATAAAGATCTTTCTTCACCGATAGGTAATCGAGTTTTTTATATTCTTCGGCGTAGTTAAAATCGTCACCTAATGGATTTGAAGCTGGTGTGTGCTGGTGAAGTATGTTTAAGTTTAATTGGTTAGGCCACCAATCTTGATTCGAAGTACCTCTTGCAACTGAAGTTCTACCAGTTACCGGGCACTTTTTATCATTATTCATATCTATCTCCTTTATTTTTTTTGTTTTTAAAAGTACCAATGATTTGAAGTCTTATATCCTTTACTTTGAAATTTGGGATGTTCTTTTTCAGAAAATACTTTTCAAGCAATTCATTTAATTTATCATCATAAAAATCCTCAATGTGATCAGTGTCTTCACAGTAAAGGTGATGATGTTTGTCAAGGATTGAGTCATATCTCATAACATCTTCCTCAGTTTTTACTTTTTTGACTAATCCTTTTTTAACAAAAGTTTCCAAAGTTTTATAGATTGTTCCGACTGCGATGTATGGATGATTTTTGACAACATATTCCTTAATATTATCTGTTGTAGGGTGATTTTTTAGGTTGTTCAAAGCCTCAAGAACCGCTGTTCTTTGAGGTGTAACCTTTAATTCACTGTTTTTTAAATTAATAACATAATTTTCTTTTTTCATAAATAATTATTATTAAATGAGAATAATTCTTACTTAGAATATATAATAATTTATTTAATATCAAGCTTGCTGATAAAAAATTTTTGGTATGTATACTTGAAGTTATTAAAAAGTCAGATTTTTAAAAACAAAAGCTCGTATGCTTCAAATTTTCGAAGAATACGAGCTCATTATGATTCATGCGGAGAGAGAGAGATTCGAACTCTCGGTAGCAGTTTCCCACTACGACGGTTTAGCAAACCGTTGGTTTCAGCCACTCACCCATCTCTCCAAAAAAATTATACTTTATTTAACTTTCTTAAAAGTTCAGCAATCTTTTTTTTGCCAGTGGAATTCTTAAACCACTTTTCTTTTACCATAGCTTGTGCACGGGTTTCAAATTCTTCAGAATAAATTACCTCCCATGGACAAAATGATTTTGTCGATTTTACTCTACCCTTGTTATGCAGAATAAGTCTACTATTTAAATTATTTGTTTGGCCAGTATAAGTTCGCTTAAATAAGTCTGAATAAAGAACATATACAAAATATTTCATTTTACAGTCTCAAATAAAGAAAGCAAACCGCTGCCTTCAGTCCGTCCCGATTTTATCGGGACGAGATTCCTTTCCGATTACATCGGAAAGAACCACTCACTCATCTCTCCGTGCTGAATCATTCACAATTGCACTGCGAATATAACCAGATTCCAAATAACTAAAAAATCTATAAATGAAAAAATAACTTATATGTGATACGCGCATTAATACCAGCTTCTGGTAGAATTAATTTGACACGGGAAAGATGATTCCTGTATATCCGGTTGAATATATTATGAACATTCAACGAAAATGAATGTATTAAGTGAGCGGCATTTATACTATACTGAAAAAATAAATTAAAAACTGTGTAGCCATCAGTAGGTTCCTCAAACTGATCTACACGGTTTTGTGAAAAAGCATATTCATTCGAAATTCCTGCAGTCATAGTTTCCGATTCGTACTTAAGTTCTATAAGACCCTTTAAGGGTGGAATTTGCGGAAGAGGCTTGCCGTCATCCTTAAAAGATCCAAGGGTATAGCTTGTCGAAAAACCGAAAGACAACTTTTCTAACAGCTTCCAATCGGCCTGTAGTTCCAGTCCATATAGAACAGCATCAATCCCGGAGGTAGCATAAATTGGAAGAAATGTTGCAAAGTTTGTTCTGCCTTTATTGCGAGGTATTATATAGCCCGCAATATTATTGTAGAATAAATTAATGTTATAGAAAAGATTGGTGAACTTATGATAAATGAATATCTCAGTTCCGAAACCACCTTCGGCTGTGAGATCCGGATTACCAGTTTCATATGAATATGCTGCAAGGTGAGGTCCTTCTGAAAAAAGTTCCTCGATTGTTGGTACCCTTGAGGACTTACTGATATTCGCACCAATGTGAACTATTTTTGTTAGTTCGTAAAGTACTGAAACGGAAGCTGAATATGTATAAAAAGTCCGCTGCCGGATATAACCGATGTTTGAAACCGCTTTTTCTCTTTCAGGTTTAATTAGATCATAATTGAATCTTAAACCGGTTTCAAATGTGAACCGGTCTAGGGTAAATGTTTCGAATCCGAATAATGCAAGGTTATATGACCTTGTGGGTGATGTAAAGACAAATCCGCCTATATCAAAATCACGCATTTCACCTGATAGTCCGAAAGTTCCATTGTCAAGTATTCCAAGTCTGCTGTGCCTTGCATCAACTGAAAGAGAATGATTAAAAATTCTAAATTCTGAACCGATCTTACCGCTCTTTTCAAATTCCTTATGCCTATAGAGCGAGGTGCCATATGATATTTCTAATTCGGAAATAAAAGAGTTTTCAAAATTTATATCGGTTAAAAAACGGAATTGATTTTTATATAATGTAATGTTTACACCATTAGGATGAGCCCCAACAAACCCTCCGGGAACTCCATAATCAAGTTCAAACCTTCTGAAGGAAGATCCGATCCTTAAGTCATTATCAATGAATGATCCACCGATAGTGAGGTTTGTATTAGATGAACCTGAGTTTTTCAGTTTGCCTTCAGGTGTCGATAAATCCTCCGTTCTTTTACGGCTCCCTTCAAATCGTAGTGCGAATTTATCGTATGGTACTTCGGTAATCAAAGAACCGATATAACCATTGTTAGCTGATTCGTAAAATCCTCCAATAGTTCCGAAAGGAGCGTTATGAATCTGTATCGGGATTTCATTTCGAACAACATTCACAACTCCTCCTATTGAAACGGGGGTAAATGTTAGGAGCTTCGGTCCGCGAATTACTTCAATTCTGTCTATCGAGAAAGGTTCAACCGTAACAGCATGGTCAGGTGAAGTTGCTGACAGGTCGATGATTTTTTCCCCATCTTCGCTTATCATTACACGGTCACCACCAAGACCTCTGATAACGGGTCGTGATGGTGCCGGACCCATAGAACGAATGGCAATACCGGTTTCATTTTTTAATGTTGAGGCAAGTGTTATTCCCAGGTCTTTTTGAAGTTCTTTACCTTTAAGAACATTAGAAAGTTCGTAAAGATCCTCAAATTTAGACAAAGTAGGTTTATCAGATACAATTACAGTCGAGATTTCAATTGCTTTCGGAAGAATATAAACAGCAAACTTGGCCGTTGAGCCTTCGTCGAATTTTAAAGAGGCCAGCGTTTCTTTGTATCCTAAATGTGTCACTTTTAATGTATAGGTCCCTTCTATTACATTAGTGAATGTGAATATCCCTTCGGAATTAGAGGTAGTAAATCTATTATTATTTAGTAATTCAACTGCAGCATTCGACACCGGCTTATTTGTCTCGGCATCAATAATAATCCCGTTCAGATTACCGGAAAAAGTTGTTGATGCATCTATAGGACTAATATTAAAAATAAATGTAGCCGCCATTACTAGTGCCAGGCGGCTTAATGTTATCTTATTCATTTTAATCAAAGCAGCATTACTGAATCTGAACTGGAATTTTACCACTCCGGTAATCGTTATGACCCTCATGCTCAATAAAGAATTCAATTTTAGTCTTGCCGGATTTCAATCCATCGATATGGAATTCGAATCCTCCTTCCTCGCCACTGTCTTGATAGATTGAAAAGAGTGCCGGATCATCAATCACCCATTTGAATTTCTTATCTCCGGAATCTGGCGGATCAATAAGTTTTTCGCTCTCATCTAAAAATTTGACTTCAAAATGGTCGCTTCTTTTATTCACTTCACCTTTTAAAGTATCTGCTGTTACTCCTCTTAAAATCTTTACAACCATTTTTCCGCTTGCATCAAAAATGGCTATTCCGATAGCTTCAAAATGATCCTCTTCTGCCGAAAGAGGATCCTCTTTACATGATGTTAGAAATAATGATACGGAAATGAAAACAAACAGCAGAATCCTTGGAAATAATTTTATTCCAGACATAGTTCCTCCTTTTATTATTGTTTTTAAAAAAGACTAAGAAAGGAGGTATGCCGGAGGTGCTCTCAACTGTGATAGGGAAAATAACTTTGAAATGACTATCGGAGTTTGATAAACCGGAATATATTTTGTGAATTCACTAAACAAATAATTATGAAAGTAAGGCTGATTCTCAAAACTTGTACCAGCAAATTGAGCAATTAAACAACCCGATTTCCCGTCAGAGAAAGGGCCATGTGCTTCAGTTGAATTATTCTCAGGTTGAAAGAACTCCATATTAGAGGAATAAAAGGAATGACTATGCTGATGAAATACAGTGATTGCAAGCAATACTATATAGTGAATCAACACTAACCGTGAAATCGATAATATTTGTTTTCGTTTTAACATCTAAACTCTGTAAGCCGCTTAAAATTTTAATAAAACTTAAAATATTTTCGAAACTAAATTATTAACAAAATAGTTACTATACAAGTTCAATAGCGACTCTCCTCTAATTATTGAAAAATTATAAATACAAATAATTTGGAGTAGATTTTTAAGTTGAAAAGTCTATATTAGTGCCCGTAATAATAGTTTTTCATTGTTTATACTAATATGGGGCCATCTTTAAAGATGCCGCGAATAATTTTCCGCATACTTTTCTTAATTACACTTTTTACTATTTCGTTATTTGCACAGACCCAGGAAACCGGAAACCTTAGAGGATTTGTAACTGACTCAACAACCACAGAAGCTTTAGCATATGGAAATGTTTTTATAAAGGAACTTGGAATTGGTGCCTCTACTGATTCTCGTGGATATTTTTTAATAGCTTCTGTTCCATCTGATAGAAATTTAACCCTTGTAGTTTCTTATGTTGGATATGTTACTAAACACATTCCGATACGGCTTATTAAAAATAGAGTAACACATTATGACATTATCTTATCTCCATCAAGTGTTGAATTGCAGACTATTGAAAAAATAGGAGAGAGGATTATTGAAAAAAATGAAACAGATATTAGTCTTCAGAGAATTATAGCTCGAGACTTGGAAGCTTTACCCAAAGGTGTTGAAACTGATATTTTTAGATCAATTCAATACTTGCCGGGTGTTCAATCTACTGGTGATGTTTCTGCAAGATATTATGTGAGAGGTGGTGCAAGCAATCAAAACTTAGTTTTAGTTGATGGAGTAACAGTTTATAATCCGTTTCATGCATTAGGCTTATTTAGTGTAATCGATCCTGATATGATAAACAATGTTGAATTTTATAAAGGCGGGTTTTCTGCTGACCTTGGTGGCAGACTTTCATCCGTTATGAAAGTAAACACAAAAGACGGAAATAAAAATAGACTTAGTGTAAAAGGTACAGCCAGCTTTTTAACTGGTAAGTTTCTGCTTGAAGGACCTATACCTAATGGTTCTTTTATTTTAACTGGAAGAAAAACTTATTCCAATGAAGTACTTAAAAAATTTCTAAACAAACAAAGTGTTCCGATTGATTTTTATGATTTCTCTTTAAAAGCAAATTATTCTAGCCCGGATTTTATTCAAGGCGGAAAATTTTCCATCAATGGATTTTTTAGTGGGGATAATATTTTAAGTGAAGATCCGCGTATAGAAGATTTTAAATGGTCAAATAATATTTTTGGCTTCAAGTGGTTCCAAGTTGGCGATAGCCCTTTATTCTACGAGCTTGGTGTTTCAATCAGTAATTTTAAAGGAGATGTAATTCCTAAATTAAGCAACGTAAGGCAAAGTCGAAATAAAGTTGAAGATGTAAGCTTGACAATGGATTTTACTTATATGTTTGATAACAAAGATGAAATTGGAGTTGGTTTTCATGTAAAGCAAGTAAAAACTGATTTATTTTTGGAGAATGATAGAGGAGTGCCTACAAATCTTGGAACATCTGCTGCAAACATTACTTTTTATACTAAATATAAATTGATGCAATGGGAAATGCTTGGTTTAGATGTTGGTGCACGAATGAATTTAACCACTCTTTCAAGAAATAAAAAAGCAACTTTTATTGAACCAAGAGTAAGTTTCACATATAGATTAATTCCAGAAATTGCTATTAAAGGTGCTTGGGGGATCTATCAACAAGATTTAGTTACCATTAGTGACGAGGATGAAATTATTAGCTTATTCGAACCATGGATAATTTCTCCAGATTATTTAATCCCGTCAAACTCAACTCATTATATCTTGGGACTTGAAATAAAGCCTTATCATTTTTTCACATTTTCTGTTGAAGGGTATTATAAGAGAGTTAAAAATTTACCGCTATTAAATGAAGAAAAAATTCTTCCGGCAGATCCAGATTTCTTAGCCGGCAACGGCGAATCTTATGGATTAGAATTAATGACTAGAGCTACTCCTAATCCAATAAACTTTACTGCTTCTTATACTCTTGCGTATGCATATAAAGAATTAGAGGGATTAAGATATTATCCAAGATATGATATACGTCACACTTTAAATTTAGGATTAGAAATTAATTTCGGAGCCGGCTGGTCTGCAAGCACGGTTTGGACTTATAATTCAGGGCTACCTTTTACGCAACTGTTAGGGTACTATGATAAATATTATTTCAGTAACATTTTTGCTCCTTGGAATGAATTGGATCCAAGAAGACCATTCACTATTATCGAAATTCAAAATTTAGGAAGACTTCCAGATTATCATCGGCTCGATTTTACTGTATCGAAAAAATTTGTAATCGATTTTCTAAAATTTGATGTTGATATAAGTGTGATCAATGTATACGACAGACAAAATATTTTTTACTTCAAACGAAATAATGGAGAACAAGTTAACATGCTTCCATTTTTGCCTACTGCTACTATCAAGGTGGAATTATGAAAATTTTAAGGAATATTTTATTTGCTTTCGTAATAATATTTGTTATTTATTCATGTGAAGAAGACTTTAATCCTTATGGGGAATTACAAGAGAGATATATTTTAAATTGTATTGTAAGAGGAGATTCAAATTTTCAAACAGCAACTTTAACACGAAGTTATACAAGTGGAAATTTTGATCCATATTCTTCAACAAATGATCCTACTGTTAGAAATGCAATTATCAGGATTTGGAATAAAAATAATGTAGCTATATTGAAAGATACTGTGGCTGAAAGACCAGAGGGCGACCCTTACAAAACTCCATATACTGTATTTTATACTAACAAATTACAACCTGATCCAAATTCATTAATTGAAATTGAAGCGCTTCTGCCAAATGGGAAAAGACTTACTTCAACTGCTAAAATACCAGCTGTTGTTACGATAACTGAAATATTGAGTGATAGAAAAATTCCACCCGATAATAAAAACTTTTTAAAAATTACTTGGGATAGCGATCAGAAAGATGCTGTTTTTATAACGAGGCTTGCAATTTATTATTTCAAACATGAAGGCGGAGTAAAAACTAGAAACATTGCAACTATTCCAATTAATTATGTAAAATTTGGTAATGAGTGGTTACCGAATAATCCAAAACCTACAAGCGATTTTTCATATGTTGTTGATATGGAAACTGTTAATAAGGCTATGGAACTAATTTCAAATGGTGATCCAAACAAAGAACGTTATGAAATTCTAAGCTGCATTATGGAAATTCTATCTTTAGATGATAATCTAAGTTTATATTATAACTCAACCGCACGAGGAAGAGATATTTATTCAGTCAAACTTGATGAAACAGATTTTTCGAATATCCAAGGTGGATATGGAATATTTGGTGTGTACATGAGGGATTATCATGTATTAAGATTCACTCATGCATATATTAGATCTTTCGGATATATCCCAGGTTTAACCGAGCCAGATTGAATGAAAGTTATTGGAAAAAATTATGATTAAAAAAATAATATTCGCTTTTGTTGTCACTTTATTATTATTTCTTACATCATGTGAAAAAGAAGTATTTACTGGTCCGCCAGATGAGCCAGAACCAAAATATTCTCATTTAGCTATTCAAAGTAATCCATCTAACGCTACAATTTTTTTGAATGGGAAAAATATGGGTTTGCTAACACCTGATTCTTTAAAATGGCTTAAATCTGGTTTTTACACATTAACATTGAAATTAGGATTATTTGAAGATACCAGTGTTGTTCTCCAACTCAAAGATGGAATCAACACATCACTATTTGTAGATTATTATTTAAACCCTGGTCATTTTGGCAAAATTGAATGTACATCTGTACCACCTGGCGCAAATATTTTCTTAAATAATAATAATACTGGTTTTAAAACACCATATACTTTTTCTCAACGTTTTCCTGGACCTTATAAAATAAAATTAACATATCCAGAACACAGAGCTGATAGTTCTGAGTTTTATGTGAGGGGTGGAAAAACTGCTAAAGTTAATTTTGTTTTGGATGATACTACCAAATGGGTAAACTATAATACTGGTAACTCACCTTTGCCAGCAGACTATCTCTCAGTTATAGTTGTTGATAAAAATAACATTAAATGGTTTGGAATGCGTGATAGGGGGTTGGTTCGTCACGATGGTAAAAAATGGGTTACTTATAATAAATCCAATTCATGGCTTCCTTTTGATGCTGTTAATTGTCTGAAGGTTGATAATTTAAATAGACTTTGGGTTGGTACTACCGGAGGGTTAGTTCTATTTGATGGGAATACTTGGACAAATTTAACCAGCAACCTTCCATCTGGTTATGTTACAGCAATAGATATTGACCAGCTAGGAAATGTTTGGGTTGGTACTACAGAAGGTATTGTTAAATATAATGGATCTACATGGCAATTATTTAGAACTAATAACTCGGGTTTGCCTGGAAATTTGGTTACTTGTATTTCTACTGATAAGCAAAATAGAGTTTGGGTTGGAACTAACGCATTTGGACTTGGAATGTTTAACGGAAGTACCTGGTATGTTTGGAATATGTCGAATATGAATATTGGATCAAATTACGGAAATGGAATTAGAGATGTAAAAATTGATTTGGATGGTAATGTATGGGTTGCACATGTTCAAAATTTATTAGCTGGAGAATTAGGCGGTGTTACAAAATATAACGGCTCAACTTGGGCAAGGATAAGTGTTAGTGGTATTTTAGTGTCGCAAACAGAGAATATTTATATAGACGGAACGAATAATATTTGGCTTTCAACAAAAACTGGAATAGGTAAATTTTTAGTTCCTTCAAGTGCAAAAATATTTACTACAGCAAATTCAAAGTTACCGGCAAGCCAGGTACTTGGTGTGGCAATTGATAAAAATGATGATGTATGGGTTGGTACTTTTGGAGGTGGAGTCAGTAAAATAAAGAAAGGGAATTACTAAACTTTTATTTTATTTCTTATCCAATTTTCTAAGCCTTCTAGAACAATTAATTCTTGTGCCGCAATTCCAATCGGAGTGAATGAATATATATTTTTTTTAGTATTTATTATGGAATAATTGAAATCTATTTCAACATGAATCCCAGTTCTTTTGGTCAAATTTTTTTTTCCAAATTTATTTTTTAAATGATTTACTAATTGGGAACATTCAATTGTGAGGAAACCATTGTTGATTGCATTCCTTTTGTAAGTTTCATTAAATGAGCCGGCAATCACAAGTTTAATTCCAGAGTATTTAAGAGCTGTAGCAGCTTGTTCTCTGGAACTCCCAGTTCCAAAATTAAATCCTCCAACTAAAATATCTTTTTCTTTAACTAGTTTTTTAAATTGAGGATCATAATTTTCCATAACTACTTTAGCTTGTTCAATTGGAGTCAATTCATCATTATAAGTATACTTACCGGGGAATATTCCATCAGTATTTAAATTATCTTGATAGCAAAAAAGTAACTCCCCATTAATTTTATTTGGGAATTCTGGTAATAATTCTGTTGAAGATGCTACTTTATTATAATCAGAGTTAATTATAACATTTTCAAAAATCTTTTGTGATATGTAACTTGTGTTATCTGTTATGAATCCATGTAATGCAGATAAAGCAACGATTCTTGGTGATGCAAGATAAGCTTGAGCACTGGGTGAGCCCATCCGACCTTTAAAATTTCTATTTGTTGCAGAAATCCCAACTTCACCATCTTCCAATAGACCAGCGCCCATTCCGATGCAAGGACCACAACCGGGAGGTAAGGGGATTGCACCAGCATTAATTAGTTTTTGCCAATCGCCGTTTTTTTCACTTTCAAATTGGACTTCACTTGATGCAGCACCAATATAAAATTTTACGCCATCTGCAATTCTTTTTCCATCAACCATTTTTGCCGCTACTGATAAATCATCAACTCGCGAATTAACACATGAAACTAAGTATGCTTTATCAATTTTTATTTTTTGTTTGGATATTTGTGAAATGGGACTATGAATTTTCACTGAATTTGGACCAGCTATTTGTGGTTCAATAGCTGATAAATCTATTGATAGTACTTTAGCATAAAATGCATTCTGATCTGGAATCAAATTTTGTAGTTCATTTTCAATATCAGAAATTTTATCTAAATTGATTCTAGGGTGTATTCCATTACTACCAATATCTGATGCCACCCCTTCAAGTCCTCGTTTCTTAATATATTCTGCTCTGTTTTTTAACCATGCAATCGTAATTAAATCAATTGGGAAAAGACCGGCAACAGCACCCCATTCAGTTGTCATATTTGCAATAGTTAAACGCTGATCAACTGAAAGTTCTTTAATGCCATCACCGGTAAATTCAAGTGCATGATTTAAAACTTCATCCTTATTAAATAAACCGCAAAGGAAAAGAATAATGTCTTTTCCAGTCACTCCTTCTTGAAGTCTTCCTTTCAACTCTACTTTTGAGACTGGAGGAATTTGCCACCAAGTTCTACCAGTGGCCCAAATTGCTGATGCATCTGTTCTAACTATTGGAGTTCCAAGGCAGCCTAAGCCGCCGTACATATTCGAATGACTGTCAGATGCCACTACTAAAGTTCCAGGCCACGCATATCCTTCTTCACACATTATTTGATGTCCTATTCCGCGTCCGGCTGGATAAAAATCAGCACCAAACTTATTAGCAAACTCTTCAATTTTTTTATATTTAATTAAGTTTTTTTCCTCTTTATTTTGAATATCATGGTCTAGAGTTATCACCACTTGTCTTGGATTTGCAAGTCTTTGTGCACCAATAGAAACAAATTTTGGGATGACAGCACCAGTGTTATCATGTGTCATAACATATGCTGGTTCGATTGAAATGTAATCACCAGATTGAACCAATTGATTGTTTTTCAATCTATATGTAAACTTTTGAACTATTTTTTCAATTAAGTTTTGAGACATTACAACTTTCATTTGTGCAAATGCTTTTTAATTTTATTTTGCTAAAACTTCATTCTGTCCATTTTTTCTTAATACTTGATATGCTTGTAACCCAAGAATAACTGCAAGAATGAATAACAAAACTGAAATTATCGAAAGCACATAATTTTCGTTAGAAATATTTGAATAGAATAGAGTAACAAGCGCTGTCATTGTTACGGCGAACATGAATAACATCGGGATTAGCGTAAATGAAAAATCAAGTTTTAAATTTGAAAGCCAGACAGTTATAGACAACAAAGCAATAGCGGCTAAAAGTTGATTTGCACTTCCAAATACCGGCCAGATTGACATTGTTTGTCCGCTAAATGTTAATGCTGCGCCAACAGCAACTGTAATTGCAGTAGCAACAAATCTATTTTTAACTAAAAAGCTTTGCTCCTTTTTCTCCTTTACTTCAAAAAATTCTTGAAATGAAAATCGAGCAAGTCGTGTTGCTGTGTCTAAAGACGTTAGCGCAAAAGCAGAAACCGCTAATGCAGCAAAATTAGTTGCTACTTCAGTAGAAATATTTATTAAAGGGATATTATGAATAAAATTACCTACACCAGTAGCGAATGCTGTTACTGCACCTTTTGTATTAAGCAATTCCAAAAAATGTTGCTGGTCTAACGAAGCAACAGATAGCAATGCAAGAACAGCTAGAATACCTTCAACTAACATTGAACCATAACCAACAACTTTAGCATCAGGTTCTTTATCGAGTTGCTTAGCTGTTGTTCCGCTTCCCACAACAGAATGGAATCCGCTTATTGCACCACAAGCAACTGTTACAAATAAGGCTGGGAATAAGTAACCAATTTTATCAATAGTGAAATTTGTGACTGGTGATAAGTGAACTTCCGGCATTGTAAAAAACAAACCAACAATCCCTCCAAACATCAATGCATAGAGGAAGAATGAATTTAAATAATCACGTGGCTGAAGTAAGATCCAAACTGGAGTTACTGATGCAATAAAGATGTATCCAAGCAAAATATAAATCCATATTTGACGGGATAAAACAATTGGGAAAATATTTCCCAAATAAATACAGAAAAACAATAATGCAACTCCGATGATAGACGAAACTATAAGTGGAGCTTTTAAGCGGTAAATTGTTAGACCGAATGCAACTGCGAGCACCATAAATAAAATTGAGGAAGTTCCACTACTCGGAATGCTTGAAAAAGTATTTGCTACAATTATTGTAAAAACTGCAATTACTAATATCAAAGTTGCCCAAGTAAAAATTAGAAATAATTTTTTTCCATTTATACCGATATATGTTTCGATTATTTGACCAATCGATTTCCCTTTGTGGCGAACGGAAGCTATAATGGCTGTATAGTCATGAACACCGCCAATAAATGTTGCACCAACAAGAACCCAAACATACACTGGAACCCAGCCAAAACTTGCGGCAATGATTGGCCCAACTATTGGACCAGCCCCGGCAATAGACGCAAAGTGATGACCCATTAAAACCGGCGGTTTAGCTGGGCAGTAATCTACTCCATCGTTCATAGAATGTGAAGGAGTAGTGTTTGAATTTGAAACGTTCAAACGTCTTGTGAGGAATGAACCATAAAAACGATATGCAAATAGAAATGCAATAATAGCAAAAAGGATTAAAGTTACACCGCTCATAACTTTCCTTTCTTTCTAAGTGAAGTTTTCTAGTCTTATTAAATAAATTTATTAAAGCATTGAAATAATTGCATCAGTCATTTGTGTAGTTGAGGCTGCACCTTTACTAAGAGAATCAGAACCACCTTTTAATTTAAGCATGTCATAAGTTTTAATTTTGCCTTCTTGAATCACGTATGCAATAGAATTTTTTATTTTTTCAGCCAAATTAATTTCTCCTATATACTCCAACATCATTACAGCACTCATAAACATTGCAATTGGATTTACAATTGATGGGTTTAGATTTTCATACTTTGGTGCGCTTCCATGAGTTGGTTCAAACACAGCCTGGTAATCACCAAGATTAGCACTGCATGCAAATCCAAGTCCGCCAATCAATCCGGCAAAACCATCGCTTATGATATCGCCGAACATATTTTCAGCAACTATAACCCCATAATCTTCAGGATTTTTTGTCAGCCACATCATTTGTGCATCGATGTTGGTGTCCCATAATTCAATATTAGGATATTCTTTAGAAACTTCATTAGCAATTTTCAACATCATACCAGAAGTCTCACGAAGCACATTCGGTTTTTCGCATAATGTAACATTAGTGTATCCATGTTTTTTTGCATATTCAAAAGCCGCCCTTATAATTCTATGACTTGCTTTTTTAGTAACTATTCGAGTGGAGATTGCTATTTCTTCATTAGGGACATTCGAGAATGATTTCATTTTAGGATTCGACTCAAAAGCATCGCGTACATTTTTGGGAGGATTAGTCCATTCAACGCCAGCGTAAAGTCCTTCTGTATTTTGCCTAAAGATTACAGTGTTGATAATCGGTTCTTCAAAGGTGCCGTCATTTTTTTTGCGTATAAAATTAAGCGGATTCCCTTTAAATGATATGCATGGTCTAATGCAAATATCAAGATTAAATTTTTGCCTCAATCCAACAATTGGAGAAAAATAAGTATAACCTTTACCTCGAAGTGAATGGACAAGCTCTTTATCTGCAGCCTCTTTCGGTTTAGAAGTTATTGCACCAAATAAAGCAAGTTTATGTTCTTCAATTAAATCAATTGTTCTTTGAGGAAGTGCATTTCCTTCTTTGCACCAAAAGTCCCACCCTATATCGGCCCAAATATAATTTGCATTGAATCCAGCAGCATTAAGTAAACGAATTGCTTCTTTAAGAACAACTTTACCAATCCCATCTCCCGGTAAGGCTACAATAGTTTTCATTCAGTTTAATATGTAAATTAAAAAATTGTATGCAACTTAGATATATGTAAAGATTTAGGCAAGAAATTAAAAACACTCAAGAACCAAAAAGAATTTAAAACTAAAACCGACTACAAAAAGTAGCCGGTTAAATTTGTAAGAAAAGATTATCTGAAAGAAGGTATGCCGGTAATTTCGTGACCAGTTATTAGCGTGTGGATATCATGAGTTCCCTCGTATGTAATAACTGATTCTAGATTCATCATGTGCCGCATCATCGGATAATCATTTGTTATTCCCATTGCGCCTAAAATTTGTCTAGTTTCTCTCGCAATAGTCAATGCAATTTCTACATTATTTCTTTTGGCCATTGAGATCTGTGCTGCAGTTACTTTTCCTTCATCACAAAGCTGACCTAATCGCAATACCAATAATTGAGCTTTTGTAATTTCTGTAAGTGCATCAGCAAGTTTTTTTTGCTGAAGCTGAAACGCTCCGATTGGTTTTCCAAATTGTTTTCGCTCAAGAGAATATTTAACAGCAGCTTCATAACAATCTATTGCTGCTCCAATAGCTCCCCATGCAATTCCATAACGAGCTGAACTTAAACACTTTAATGGTCCTTTTAATCCCGAAATGTTTGGCAGAATATTTTCCTTTGGTACTTTCACATTATCAAATACTAATTCGCCGGTAACTGATGCTCTTAAAGACCATTTGCCATGTGTTTCTGGTGCTGAAAATCCTTCACTTCCTTTTTCAACTATCATTCCTTTTACTTCATCATTTGCATCTTTTGCCCATACAATAGCGATGTCTGCAATGGATGAATTTGTGATCCACATTTTTGCGCCATTAAGCAAGTAATAATCACCAGTATCTTTTATTCTAGTTATCATTCCGCCGGGATCTGAACCATAGTCCGGTTCTGTTAAACCAAAGCAGCCAATTATTTCTCCAGTTGCAAGTTTGGGTAAATACTTCATTTTTTGTACTTCACTTCCAAAAGAATTGATTGGATACATAACAAGAGATGATTGTACTGATGCCATTGAACGAATTCCGGAATCACCGCGTTCAAGTTCTTGCATAATGATTCCATATGAAATATAATCTAATCCAGCACCACCATATTTCTCTGGAATGAATGGTCCGAAGCCGCCAAGTTCCCCAAGTTCTTTTACTAAATGGATTGGGAATTCTGACTTTTCGCAGTAATCCTCAATAATTGGTTTTACCGATTTGTTCACCCATTCTCCCATTGTTTCTCGAATCATTTTCTGTTCAGCTGTAAATAAATCTTCTACTAAATAGTGATCCGTGTGTTTTAATTGATTTGTTGACATATACTTACCATTTTAATTAATAGACTGGTTAGAAAAATTTGTGACGAATTAATTCATTTATAGAAACCATACAATGACCACAAGTCCGTAATAAAAAGCAATTTTCTCAAAAAGAAATATATTTTCATCGTAAATATATAATAACCTTATGATACTTTTTGTTATTTTGCTAAGTAATATTTCGAAAATAATTGTACAAAAATTAATTCCACAATCCTTATGAGCTTCATAAAAAGTTATTTGTCAAACCAATCTTTAACAATGATTTTTTATTATGGAAATTGATGACCAAATAATATTTACAGATAATTCAAGGTTAGTAATTGAGTCATTAGCACAAGCTGGAGCAGATGTATTTATTGGATATCCAATAACACCGGCAAATTTACTCTATTCATATGCATCAGAAAGATTTCCTATTTTCTTAGCAGCACCAGATGAAATTACTACTCTTCAGTGGATGACTGGCTTCTCTTCAACTTCAAGAATTCCAGTTACTGCAACTTCATTCCCCGGATTTGCATTGATGATAGAAAGTATTAATATGGCATATATGATGGAACTGCCTATGATAATTATTTTAGTTCAAAGGTTAGGTCCATCAACCGGAACTGCTACAATCGGTTCTCAAGGGGATATAAGTATACTTAATGGGATAATTTCTGGCGGAATGGCAATACCGACTTTTTGTGTAGGTGATTCAATAGATTGTTGGGAAATATCTGCTAAAGCAGTTGAAACTGCGGTTAATCTAAGAACTCCGGTTATTATTTTAACATCAAAAGAAGAAATGATGACAATGGCTGACGTAGATTGTACTAAGTTGAAAAAGATTGAACAAATTAAAAGAAATTATTTTGAAAGTGATGATACTTATGTCCCATATAAACCCGAAAGTAATCTTGTCCCACAATTTTTACCGATAAATAATAATAAACATCAGGTTAGAATAACTTCGTCAACACACAACACAAAAGGAATAATTCAAAATTCTACACACGAAGCACTTTTTAATTCAAAACGTTTGCATAATAAAATGATTAAAAATCAAAATGCATTTTGTTTATTTGATTATAATGAAGCTAAGAAATCGGAAACTCTTTTAATTTCGTATGGAATAACATCACTAGCTGCAAAAGAAGCTATTGAATCTTTACGAGAAATTGGGAAACATGTATCACTTCTGATTGTTAAGACTCTTTTCCCGATACCCAAAATTATTTTTGAATGTGTTATCAATCACAAAAATGTCATCGTAGCAGAAGAGAATCTAACCGGTCAATACCGTCAAATTTTATTTGGTGCAAATTCAAGCAAAAATATATCAGGTGTAAATGAATTTGGTAGAATGATAACTCCAAATGAAATAATAAATGAAGTTTTAAAATATGAGCAATAAATATCTACTTGAAGAAAAATTACCATTTTGTAAAGGTTGCGGTCACTCATTAATTGCAATGGGAATTGATAAATCACTGCAAGAATTAAACTGTTCACCTTTTGATGTCATTATAGTAACTGATATTGGGTGTCATGGAATTGTTGATAAATGTTTTACAACGCACACAATTCACGGATTGCACGGAAGATCTGTGGCTCTTGCTGCTGGCATTTCAATGTCATTAGAAAATCCTAATAAAAAAATAATTGTTTTTATTGGAGATGGCGGCGCAACAATTGGTATGCAGCACATATTAGATGCAGCGCATAATAATTTTAATATGACTGTTATTGTTCACAATAATATGTTATATGGGATGACTGGTGGACAGCAAAGTGAGTTCACCCCATTAGGGTTCAAAACTCCTACATTAAAAGAAGGAGCAGATCATAGCGGATATGATATATGTGAAATGGCATCATCTGCCGGTGCAAACTACGTCAGTAGGATTTTAACAAATATGGAAATGTACAAAACCTTCACCGAGGCAATTACAAACAACGGATTTTCTTTAGTTGAAGTTTTGGAATTGTGCCCAAGTTATGGAGTGAAGTCAAATCCCGGGATGAAATTAATAAATATCGCAAATGAAGCCGGGATCCCGATTAAATTATATTACAATAAAATGAGAGAACCATTTAAGCTGGCTGTGAAAAATGCTCCCAAGCCATTGATCAATGAAAAGTTATTTATACAACCCAAAAGAAATCACAAGTTAACTAAACCGATCAGCATTTTAATTTCCGGTTCAGCTGGAGAAGGTGTTCAAACAGCAGCAGAATTATTCACACAAGCGGCAATTAAATCCGGATTGCATGCAACAAAAAAGAGCAGCTACCCAGTTACAGTAGGAATAGGATTTTCATCTGCGGAAATAATTTTATCACCTAAAAATATTTTATTTACGGGTTCAAGCTGTCCTGATTTTGCAATCGTCACTTCTAATGATGGATTGGATTATTCATTAGCTATTCTTAAAAAAGCTGAAAGTGGTCAACTTATAATTGATTCATCGTTAGCAATTCCTGAAACAAAAATGAAAATTTTAAAAAATGGCTTTCGTTCTAAATTTACAAATAAATTTGCTGCATTATTTAGTTTAGCATTTTTCTTAGAGAGCTCTGAAATATTTCCTAAAAAAGTTTTTGTTGAAGTCTGTTCTGAAAGTAAACTTGCCGCAAAAATAAATTTAGAAGAATTATTTGAGTTGAATTCAGTTAAAAATTAAAGTCCAATTGCAAACTGATCTTATTATCTAAATTCCCAAAAATTTCTGAATCTCCGCTACTCAATGCTTTTTCATTCGGCTTGTGGAGTTCAGAATATTTAAATGAAACGTTTAATCCAAACTTTGTAGAATATTTCAATAATAAATACCATCTAAAACCTTCACCATATAAGGGTGGATTGGTCATAACACCAATCAAATCATTTTCAAATTCATAAATGCGTGAATTATATGAATCGGTACTAAAAAAAATAATTCTAGATTGAATGGAGAATTGATTAAAAGGTATGTACTTCAAATCATAAAAGAAAAGTGAGCCAGTTTCTTTTGAATTTGCAATGTTTGATGGAATAAAAACGAATTCTGCGCGAGTTCTCATTTGCAGAATTCTTGAAACCTTATGATTAATTTCTAATCGCAGATTAGTTATTCTTCTATCAATAAGCTTGAATTCATTGCTGATTATTTCAACTTGCTCTTTTGTTTCAGATTTAAATCTTAATGTAGCGGTTGTGTTTTGAAATATTCTATGGTAGTAATTAAGCAAAAAATCATTTCCTTGTGCAGAAAAATTATAGTTACTACCGGCGACTGGAATTTTAAATTGGTCATAGTAAAAATTGAAAACACCAAAAGATGTTTTCCAATAAAAACCTGAATAAAATCCGACCTCATTTTGGGTTGTGCTTTTTTCTCCAAATCCATTACTGTGGAATGAATAATAATTCCTCGGATAATTTCTTAAAGAAATAATTAAAGAAAAATTATTTTCGAGAAATATTTCCAAATTATTTATTGATGCTACTGATAAGTTATTAAATGAAAATTCTCCCGTAAAAAATATTCTATTAAATGTTGTTGAGTAGCTCAATGAATAGTAAGAATGATCCGAACCGCTTGGTTTATGAATATTTGTATTAGAAATTGATGGAGTGAAAGTTGAGTTGTAAAAAAGAAAACCAAGGTTTGTATTGTCAATTGGGGCGTAATGTGTCATTATACCAAAAACCTTTTCATTTGCACTATCGATTTTCCTGATCTCACTTAACGTGCGATGATATCCATCTTCAGTAAAAGAAGTAACTGTGTTTGTAGTAGAATCAATTGATGCATCCAATGAATTGAAAGAGTAAAATGGAATTATCTTAAATCCAAGAATGTCTATTTGAAATGAAGCACCTCTAAAAAATTTGTTTTCATCAGTACTTGAATACTGGTAAGAATCCCTTGCACGTTTCGAAATTACTTTGACAGCGTCTGATCCTTTTGAAAAAGAGTATGGGCTCCATAGAGCAAGTCCTTGACCAAATTCATAATTGAAATCACCTAGCAGAATATTTTTTACAAAACCTAATTCACTAATTTGTAAATGAAGTGATGAAAAGTCAGTTAACGATTCTTCTCCGGCATCCTTTTCAATTACAGCCCCAAGCTGAAATGCATTTGAGGAATTTATCAAAAATCGATTATAATATTTTGGTCTTGAACCTAGGAATTTATTATTACTAAAGCCAAGACGTTCTTGAATATCATATTGCATCCTTGTCCGATACTTTAATGATAGATTCTGAGAAAATTGTGTAAATGTATCAAAGAATGAAGTTGATTTTTCATCACCGAGTTTTAAAAATGGAATAATTTTTTCTATTAACTCAGAGCTAATACCTTCTATATTATACAATTGCTCTTTATAAGAAATACCACCTAATAAATTTCTATGTCTGATAATTGCCCGAGCAGCTGGTAAATCTAAAAATGGAATCTGCAAAAGCTCGTTGATTGATGACTCATTGAGTAAGATAGGATTATTTAGCAAATATTCTATTGAATCAAAAATTTGTGAATCTTCATTTTCTTGGGAAGCATCTTCAAGTAGTGACTCAACATTTTCAAACAATTGTGTTGTATCGACTTGTGCAAATGAATGTATTGAGCTAATAATAATTAATGCGAAGACGATTTTTTTCATTGATGTTATTCGTTTTTGAGTTGAATAACTAAACCGAATTGATGTGTCAAATCCAAATCAGGATGAGAAAGAACAGCATATTCTGCTGTAAGAAAATTAAACTTTAAACCAAAACCACCGGAAAAAGTATTTGGCTCTGTTGCAGTTCCAATACGCAGTTGAAGAAAATCAAAAATATTATATTCTGCACCTAACATTATTGAAAGATCATAATTAAGTTCTTTTCGAATAGCCATAAAAGTCTTGAAGTCATTTAATATTTTTATTCCAATACCAGAGTTGAACACTACCGGCAATTGATTTTCTTCATTCCCAACCGTGCTATTTGTTGCATTTTCAATTGAAGCTCCGATACTAACCATTTCTAATAGTATAAGACTGCTGCCTAAATTGAATGATAAATTTCCTTTGCTTCCATAATTTATGATTGAGATATTTCTATATACTGCCGACAATCCAACCGAAAAAGTATTAGTTATTTTTCTCCCAAAGCCAAATAAAATTTTTGTTTCTTTATATAGATCAAATCCGTAAATCATGAATCCGCCGCTAAAGGAACCAATTGATGTCGGTTCTACATATGCACCGAAGCCACTCGATAATTCTTTTACCCCAAATGGGGCCGGGGAATAGAATAAACCAACTTCTCTATTGATTAGGTATGCTAACCCGGCTGGATTATTAAATAAAGAAAACACTTCTTCTGAAAAGGCTATATCAGAATGTGATAGTGCAATTTGGCGTGCACCGGGATTAACTTGCCCGAAACTTTGTGTATTGATAAGCAGTAAAACGAAGAAAGATATTTTTAATCTTTTTAATTGTAGCATCATTTATCGAAAAAGATTGTATTAAATATATCAATTATATATTTTGAAGAAAATGAATTTTGAGAAAACGATGAGAAATTTTAGCATAGCAATTCTAATAGTACTTTCTATCCCAATATATTTATACTCACAAGAATTAGATGCTACTGTAATAGTAAATTATGAACAGCTTCAGATTGCTGCACGTGAACGACTAGAGAATTTTAAGAATCAAGTTCAAGATTATCTTAACAATAATAAATTTACTAGACAGAATTGGGAAGGCGATAAGATAAAATGTACATTCAATATTTTTTTCACTGCTGCTAGTGATGAAGTTACTTATTCAGCTCAACTGGTAGTTGTAAGTCAAAGGCCAATTTATAACACAAAACTAAATTCACTTATGCTTAACATTCTTGATAATAGTTGGGGTTTCAGATATGAAAAAAACCAATCAATGTATTTCAATCAAACTGATTTTGATCCTCTAACAAGTTTGCTTGATTTCTATGCGTACTTAATAATTGGCTTTGATTTAGATTCATTTTACAAACTTGGCGGCTCCGATTTATTCCAAAAAGCACTTGATATTGCTGTTCGAGGAGGCACTAATAGATTTGCAGAAGGGTGGCAGTTAAAAAGTTCAACTTACAATCGCAGAGGATTTGTTGATAATTTATTAAACGCGAAGTACTTACAATTACGAAATGATATTTTTGATTACCATTACAATGGTTTAGATATATATTATGAAAAAGGTCTGCGTGCAAAAGCACATGAAAATATGGTTAAACTTGTATCAAATCTTTTTAAAGTTAAAGATCAGATTGATCCAAGAAGTTCATTCATAAAAGTATTTTTTGATGCTAAATCTGGCGAGTTCATCGAATATTTGAAAGACTACTCTGATAAAGAAGTTTTTAATATGTTGAAAAAGGTTGATACGCCTCACATTTCTAAATATGAAGAAGCTTTAAAATAGTTTCTGCATTAAATCTTCATATCATAAATTCTATACTTTTTATAAATCTCGCCATTCATTACTTGAGCACCGCGATTCATCATATCATTATCTTCTAATACCCAGCTCGCTTCACCTAATAGTATTCCTAATTTTTCAGCACGGTTTACAATTTCCCAATAAAAAACTGCATCGAGTCCGCGTTTTTGGTATTCTGGTATTATTCCTAAAGTAAGAATTCTAGACCAGGTGATTTTTTTCTTTTGAGTGAAGAGTTTTAAAAAATTAAAAGGAAGAAGTCTTCCATTGAATGATTTAAAAAGTTGATTGTAATCTAACATTACTAATGCGAATCCAACTAATTGATTATTGATTTCTCCAAAAAGCAATAGTGATGGCTCCACTAAAGGTTTCAAATCTTTTGCCATTGCATCGATTTCTTCTTCAGTCATTGGAACGAATCCCCAATTCGGTGCCCAAGCTTTATTATAAACAAATTTTACCTTATCTAATTCTTTATTAAAATTTTTCATATCGAGCTGAGAAATTTTAATACCAGATCTTTTTTGAGCAATTTCTGCGACGCGTTTCAATTTTTCTGAAGAAACAACTTTTTTATTCTCAAGTTTGTAGGCGTAAAGATCTTTAGCTTTTTTCAAGCCGTATTTTTCACAAAGTTCTAAGTAATAGGGGGGATTATAGGTCATTAATAATCTAGGCTCATCGTTGAAACCATCCAGTAACATTCCATACTCATCATTAGAAGATGGATTTGCCGGACCTCTCATTTCTGATAAGTTTTTTGATTTGAGCCATTCCTTTGCTTTATCAAATAAAGCATCGGCAACTTCTTGATCATTTATACACTCGAAGAAACCAAAAAAGCCAACATTGTCATTATGGTGTTTATTATGTAGGTCATTTTTAATTGCAGCTATTCTGCCAACAAGTTCTCCATTTTTTTCTGCAAGAAATAATTCCATCTCTGCATGTTTGAAAAATGGATTTTTATTTTTGTTCAATATTTTTTTCTTATCCATCAATAATGGAGCGACCCAAAAAGGATCGTCTTTATAAATCTTCCATGGAAATTTTATAAATGTCATTATTTCATTATTACTCGAAACGGTTTTAATTTTTACTAATGACATGGATTCTCCTTCCTATAAAAAAAGCATACTTAAGAAGTATGCTTTTTATTAATAGATAAAAAAAATTAAATCAATCCTAATTCTTTTCCAATCTTCTTAAAAGTTTCAATAATAAAATCGAGATGCTCATCTTCATGAGTTGACATATAAGAAGTTCTCATCATTTGTCTCCCTTGTGGTACACCGGGTGAAATAAACACATTCACGAAAATGCCGGCATCATACAACATTCGCCACATCTTGAATGCTAAAGGATCATCACCAACAATTACTGGAACAATAGCTGTTCTTCCATCCGGTACATTAAAACCAGCTGCTTTAAGTTCATTTCTAACCTTAGCAGCATTTTTAATTAGTTTATCAACACGCCAAGGTTCTTCAATTAATAATTGAAGCGCAGCAAGAGCAGCTGCAACAGAAGGTGGAGTTGGTGATGCACTAAAAATTAGTGCAGAGGAGTGATGTTTTAAATAATTAATAACGCGTTCTGGACCAGCAACAAATCCTCCAAGAGATGCAAAGGTTTTACTAAATGTTCCCATTGTGAGATCAACTTCTTTTTCTAAATTGAATTCACTTGCAGTTCCACGTCCGCCTTTTCCAATTACTCCAACTGAATGGGCATCATCAATCAAAACTCTTGCATTATATTTTTTAGCAAGATCTACCAAAACTGGAAGATCGACTATACTTCCACCGGTGCTAAAAACACCATCACTTACAACTAACTTGCTAGCATCAAGAGGTAATTTAGCTAAGACTCTTTCTAAATCCTTCATATCCATGTGCTTGTATCTTTCAAGAGATGCAGTTGCTCCTTTTGCCATAATTTGTCCAGCAACAATACAAGCATGATTATCTCTATCAGATACAACATATTCACCGCGTTGAACCAAGGTTGGAATAATTCCTTGAGCTGTTTGATAACCAGTACTGTATAATAAAACAGCTTCAGTACCAAAAAATTTAGCTAATTCCTCTTCTAATTGAATGTGGAGATCAAGAGTTCCAGTTAAGTAACGGGAACCTGAACAGCCTGAGCCGTATTTTTCTATAGCTTTTAATGCAGCTTCTTTAACTCTTGGGTGAGCTGTTAATCCTAAATAATTATTTGAACCGGCCATTACAATTTTACGACCTTCAATTTGAACTACTGGTCCTTCATTTTCTTCTATTGCTCGGAAATATGGATACACCCCCATTGCTTTAATATCATCAGCACGGGTAAATTCATAGCACTTTGTGAATAAATCCAATAGACCTCCGTATTATTTTTCTATTTGTTTTATGTATTTTTGTAAGAATTATGCGTCAGAGTGCGTAATTGACAAAAACAATATAAACATTTTTCATTATTTATAGGCATTATGGAAACAAAAATTATCTCAGTCGTAACTGGTGCTTCTGGTTTCGTTGGAAGCCACTTAGTTGATTATTTAATATCAAAAGGTCATTATGTCAAATGTCTTTTAAGGAAAAGCAGTTCTAAGAAATGGCTTGAAGGAAAGCCAGTTGAAATAGTGGACTGTGGTTTGTTCGATACAGAATCTTTATCAGGGGTTTTACGAAGTGCAGATTATCTTTATCACATTGCTGGCGTAGTCAAGGCAAAAACATATGATGAATATTTGCATGGAAATGTTGAAACTACAAGAATTCTTTTGGATGTTCTTTTAAAAGTTAATCCTAAGGTCAAAAGAGTTGTTATCGCAAGCAGTTTTACAGCATGCGGACCATCCTATGAAAGTATGACGTGTAATGAAGAGACAAAGGAACATCCGCTAACTAGATATGGCAAAAGTAAACTTGAACAAGAATTGTTAGCAAAACAATATATGGGTCAACTGCCAATCACAATAATACGACCACCAGCAGTATTCGGGCCAAGAGATACAGAAATTTACCTATTCTTTAAAACTTACAAAGCCGGATTAATGTCACTGATAGGGTACAATAATAAATTACTTAATCTTATTTATATAGATGATTTAATTGTTGGATTATACTTAGCTTCAATCAATGAAAAAGCTGCCGGGCAAATTTATTACATAGCTTCAGAGGAGATGTATACTTGGCCGCAGATTGGAGATGTAATTGCAAATGCTTTCGGTCGTAAAGCATTCACAATAAGAATACCGCATTTTATCGTTTATATCGTTGCTGCATTTGCTCAATTTTTTTCAATGTTCAGTTCAAAGGCAGCAACGTTTAATATCGAAAAGGCAAGGGATTTCGTTCAGCAATATTGGACTTGCGATGTATCAAAAGCTAAAAGAGAACTTGGGTTTAAAGAATCTTATTCATTAGAAGAATCTATGAAATTAACTATCGACTGGTATCGTGAAATGAAATGGCTTTAATTAATTGAGAACTGCGAATTTAGAATTGAGATTTAAATTTATAATAAAAAAATAATACTCAACTCGTAATTACAAATTCTCAATTATTTTTTGCGCCTTCTTTTATCCAGTTTTTAATTCCATCGATTTGATTTTTTGTTAATGGTCTGTAACCAATGGGCGGCATAGGATTGGTAGAATTACCTTCAATAACCCAAACCAATTTGCTATTACTAGGAGTTCCAGGAGCAACAATTAAGTAATTTGAAGTTGTGTTTACATAGGAAGTCAAACTTAAACCACTTGCGCGATCTTGATCATTATGGCACCCGGCATTATTGCAACGAGCTTCAAACACTGGTTGAATATGTTGTGAAAAACTAACCTTGGTTGATGGAATAATTTTATTATCCAAGTCCTCTTGATTTATTGTGTCATCACAAGAAAGACAAACCATGCTAACTAAAAGAAGAAATATCAAATATTTAAATCGCATAACAAATTGCATATTTATAACTGAGAAAATTATTTTTATAAAACATTAATCAAATTCTTTTATCGTTATACTAAAAATATATATTTTTTATCACTGGAATTAAATAAAAAGGCACTCCGATGAAAAAAAACATTTTTATAATATTATTGATGGCTTTTTTAGTATTGGCATACTCCTATTCTACTGCTCAAAGTATTTTACAGTCAGGACCAGTCGTTGGCTACTCTGCGATGCGAGAAGTTTGCCTTTGGGTACAAACTACATCTGCAGCTAAAGTTAAATTTTCTTTTTGGAATGTTAGTTCTCCGCAAAAAAAATCATTTTCAGAAGAAATAAAAACTTCTAAAGGGTCAGGATATACTGCAAAAATAATTATTGATGATCTTGAACCTGGCGTAGTTTATAATTATGAGTTGTTTATTAATGGTAAAAAGATTAAAAGAGATTATAATTTGAAATTCCAAACGCAAAAATTATGGCAGTGGAGAGAGGATGCGCCAAATTTTTCATTTGCTACCGGGAGTGGTGCCTATATCAATGAAACAATTTATGATAGACCCGGCAATCCATACGGTGGTCAATATGAAATTTACAAAAGCATTTACGGCAAGCATCCGGACTTCATGTTATGGCTTGGTGATAATGTTTACTTAAGAGAAGTTGATTGGGATTCATGGAGCGGTATTATTAAGAGGAACACTCACACAAGGTCTACACTTGAAATGCAGCCTTTATTCGGCTCAATGCATCATTATGCAATATGGGATGATCATGATTTTGGGCCTAACAATAGCGACAGAGGATTTTGGAATAAGGAAAAAACTCTCGAATCATTTAAACACTTTTGGCCAAATCCATCATTCGGAATTAACGGCAAACCTGGAACTACAACTTATTTTCAATGGAGCGATGTAGAATTCTTCTTAATGGATGATAGATATTACAGAACCCCTAATGATAGAAAAACTGGAGAAAAAGTAATGTGGGGTGATGAACAAGTTGAATGGTTGATTGATAACCTTGTCTATAGCCGTGCACCTTTTAAATTTGTTATTACTGGTGGTCAATTTTTAAATCCAATTCAAGCAGATGAAAACCATTCAAACTTTCTTGATGAGAAAAATAAAATTTTAGAGTTAATAGAAAAGGAAGGAATTGAAGGAGTAGTATTTTTAACCGGTGATGTTCATAGAAGTGAAATAACAAAAATGGAAAGAGCCAATAGTTATCCATTATATGATTTTACAATTTCACCTTTTACTTCCGGTGCTTCAAGAGCTTACCCAAATCCTTGGAGAATAGAATCAACATTAACTACTGAAAGAAATTTTGCGATTTTTGAATTTAGCGGTCCAAGAAAAGATAGAACATTAAAATGCACTGTGTATAATGTAGATGGAAAAGAACTTTGGAGTTTTTCAGTTAATGAAAATGAACTTAAGAACAAAAAGTAATTATGAATGTTGAATTAATAGAAATTTTTTAAATTTGTGTTAATAATTTTTCCTTATTCGTAATATTAATTCAATTGGGGCTATAGCTCAGCTGGGAGAGCGTCTGAATGGCATTCAGAAGGTCAGCGGTTCGATCCCGCTTAGCTCCACTTATCTACTCGGTTACTTTTAGTAATCGAGTTTTTATTTTAAATAAAAGATTTAAAGTAAATTGTTCTTAAAAAAAAGAAGGTTATCTCAACTTATCTGGATTAGCTCTGCATTTTTGCAATATTCTTTTATCTCAATAACTCAATTATTTCAGTTGCATTAATTATTAAAGAAATGTTATTTTAAAATGACATAACACTGTGCAGAATTATTGATAAAATGGTAATAGAATGTCTAGTACTTTATATGAATATCAGTAAACATATTTATATTTGATTTTGAGAGGGCACCATGAAAAAAATGTTAGTTGTTGAGGACGATTTATTATCACAGAAAGTACTGATAAGATTATTTAAAAAAGATTTTGAAATAAATACAGTCGAATCGGTTGAGAGGTTTTATGAAGAATTTAATGGTGTCAGTTATGATATTATTATTATGGATATTGCATTACGAGGAATAAAACATGGTCTTGAGTTAACAAGAGAAATGAGATCTTCAGAAATATATAAAAATACACCTATTTTGTGTCTCACTGCTCATGCATTATTAAAGGATAGAACTTTGGCGCTAGACTCTGGTGTAGATGCTTATTTAACTAAACCAGTAACAAATAAAGTTCTTAGAGAGACTGTCAAAAGATTAATTGAAGAAAAGTAAATATGCTAGTGAGAGTGATCGGTTTTTTGAACAATGGAAGTAATCTGATGAAAGCTGCTCTGAAGTTTTCTTAACTCACTTTCTAGTTTATAAATTTTATAGGATTCAAGAGCTTCCTTTCCGCCTAACAGCCAGTTGATGTCACACCCAAGTCTTAGCAATCTTGTTAAAATTTTTGATCCTGGTTCCCGTTTACCGCTTATGTACTGTTGAAGCTGTTGAGGTGAAATTGTCATTTCTTCTGCAAGTTTTTTTAGTGTACCATATTTTCTTTTAGCAAAAAGTCTTAATCTCTCGCCAATCCCAAGATGCATACTTTCTTCACTTGCAAAGAGGTCTAATGTTTCATGATATTCATCTTCGAAAAGATTTAATTCAAATTGATAATCGTCAATTATCTCTTTGATTTTTTTATAAAGGTCATCATCAAACTGGGGGGATTCATTTAATAAATAGGAAAGCGTTTGAACTTTAATACCAAGTTTTTCGGCAATCATGCTATGCTTAATTCCGAGAGTGTGAACAAGATATCTTAATTCTTCTTGTTTTGTCATTAAAGCATGCCTATTTTGTGTATAACTGCTGCTTATGTAAGCAAAATAGCAAAAATCTAAATGAAAATTAACATATATCGCATCTCTTACAAAACCATTTTATTAAAATATTTTGTTTTGAAGAAAGGATAATTATTTTAGCAATATATGAATTTATTCTCATTGAAAGTTGAACACCGATATATCCTCTCTTTAGCACTTCCGGCAATTGCTGGATTAGCCACTCAAATGGTTGTTTCTCTAGTAGATACTGCAATGGTTGGCAGATTAGAAAATGCGGAATATAACCTTGCTGCGATGGGAATAGGAGTCTTTGCCACATGGGCAGTTGTTAGTTTATTTTCAAGTTTATCAACTGGTACTCATGTGTTGATAGCAAGAAAATTTGGTGAAAAGGATGATAATGGCTGCGGTGAAATTTTGAATACAGCATTAATTCTTACTTTTTTAATTGGTTCCGTTGTTGCATTTGTTGTTGTTGCATTTTCGCATGATATCGCTGATTTTTTTGCCGCTGATGATACAGTTGGTCGTCTTGCTGGTGATTATCTTTATTATCGTTTCATGGGAATTCCTTTTTTCTTGCTTACTGTTTCTTATAGAGGTTTTTTCTTTGGAATTGGCAAGACTAAAATTTTTATGTATTCAGGAGTGCTGGCTAATTTTTTAAACATCATTTTTAATTATCTCTTCATCTATGGTGGTTTTGGGATTGAAGGAATGGGACTTGCCGGTGCCGGATTGGGATCCACTGTAGCTACTATTTGCGATGCTATATTTTATTTTCTTGTCTCACTCTTGCCTCTTTACAAACATAAATTTAGGTATTTCAATAATTTCAAATTTGTTAAGGATTATGCATTCCGAATTGTAAAAATATCTTTACCAGTTTCACTTCAAAATATATTTATTCTAGTTGGCTTCTTAAGTTTTATTGCAATAACTGGTTTAATCGGTACTTTAGAACAAGCAGCAAGCAATGTTGTTTTTTCTGCGCTTCTGATTTCTCTTTTGCCTTGTTTTGGATTTGGCATTGCAGTGCAAACTTTAGTTGGAAATACAATCGGAAGTGGTGATATTAAATTAGCAAAACATTACGGCTTTGAAACCAGTAAAATTGCAACAGTTTATACTTTTTTTATAGGGCTTATTTTTGTTATAGCCCCAAGAGTAATTCTAATTTTAACAACAAACGATCAAACAGTTATAGAAACTGCTGAACCAGCTTTGAGGATTGCTGGCTTTGGCCAACTATTTTATTCAGTTGGAGTTGTTTTAGCAAATGGATTACAAGCTGTAGGGAAAACCTTATTTGTAATGATTGCAGAAGTAGTTTCTAATTGGTTAGTATTTGTCCCGATTGCCTATCTTCTAGGTGTTGTATTTGAATTTGGATTAATTGGCGCTTGGGCTGCATTACCTTTTTATGTTGTATTATATGCATCTATTATTTTCCTAAAATTCAAATTCGGTAATTGGGCTAATTATAAAAAAGTAATTTGAAAATTCTTGACAAATTTGTCTTTTAGGGATATATTAAGGCTGAAAAATATATATGAAAGCAAAAACTCTTATATTCCTAATAATTACTGCAACTTTACTTTATGCTGGAGCAGAGTTAGTTAGTTTTACAGCCCGAAGTCAAGGCGGTAATGTTGTTTTAAACTGGCAAACCCAATCAGAAACTAACCTAAAGAATTTTGTTGTTGAACGAAAAACGATTAATGGTGGTTTTATCGAAGTCGGTACTCTCGATCCTCGCTCAGATAAAAATTATCAGTATGTAGATCAAAGTGCATTTAAGAGCAGTGATGTGTTATACATATATCGCTTAAAGATTGTTGATACTGATGGAACAATTTCATATTCATGGGAAGTTGCTGTACCGCACAATGTTTCTAGTGTTAAAAGAACTTGGGGAAGCATAAAAGCATTATTCAGGTGAGCAATAGTTTTTGCATCTCGACTAATTCCAACCTTACTAATTAAATAAGTTTACTAATGATTGATACTAATCTTCCAATATATTTAGCTTCAAAATCACCTAGAAGAAAAAAACTACTTAAGCAGCTTGGTATTAAGTTCAAATCCATTTCAATTGATTTAAATGAAGAGATCTTTGATGGAGAACATCCAATACAAACTGTAAAAAGGATTGCGTTACATAAATTTGAACATGCATTGTTAAGGGTCAATAAAGGAATATTAATTACTGCCGATACAATAGTTGTATTGAACAAAAAAATAATCGGAAAGCCGAAGAATAAAAAAGACGCATTTCGAATTCTGAGGATGCTTAGCAATAAAAAGCATGTTGTTTATACTGGATATGTCGTTGCAAATTTATCAAATCTTAAGATAATTATTAACTATGAAAAAACATTTGTTTCTTTTAATAAATTAACTGACAAAGAAATAAAAGATTATATCGATTCTGGCAGTCCAATGGATAAAGCCGGAGCATACGGAATTCAAGATGATTTTGGTGCCGTATTCGTTAAGAGGATTGACGGTTGTTATTATAATGTTGTAGGTCTGCCGCTTCCTAAACTTTACAAATCTCTAATGGAAATTTTGTGGATTGATTGAAAAACTTAAAAAAAATCTAATCATTTCACTCCTGATAACTGCAATTGTCTTCTTTGTTATTGCAGTTTACGTGGACTTCAATTCTGTAATAGATTCCTTTAAAAAATTTAACTGGCTAATTCTTCCGGTTCTATTGTTTTTATCTTTAGGAAATTATCTTGTAAGGTTCTTCAAATGGGAATATTATTTAAATTTATTGGAAATAAAAGTCCCGTTCAAACAATCATTAAAAATATTTTTTTCGGGTCTATCGATGAGCGCCTCGCCAGGAAAGATGGGCGAAGTTATCAAATCATTTTTATTGAAAGAATTACACAACGAACCGATCTCGAAAACTGCTTCAATAATTTTTACAGAACGATTAACGGATTTTCTCTCCTTAGCATTTTTAACAATAATCGGATTGTACTTTTTTAATTATTCTGCAATCTGGGTTTATTTTGTTTTAATATTCTTTGTGATTTTAATAATTATAATTAGCAATAGAAAACTTGCCGGTTTTTTTATTAACGGTGTCAACAAATCTGCTTTTATAAGATCACATTCATCAAAAATTATTAACCTTTACGAAAGTGCTAATAAATTATTGCAGCCACAACCTCTTTTTAAGATGCTTGCAATCAGTACATTCTCATGGTTCTTTGAATGTTTTGCATTTTATCTTATTCTCATTAATTTTGATCAGAACGTTACTATATTATTTCCGATGTTTGTTTATGCATTATCAACTATTGCCGGTGCAGTTTCTATGCTTCCTAGCGGACTTGGCGTTACAGAAGGATCATTGAGTTTATTACTGATTAGCAGCAATATTTCAAAAGAAATAGCAGTTGCCGCAACATTGATTATTAGAGTAGCAACGTTATGGTTTGCTGTATTTTTAGGTTCTGCAGTTTTATTTTTCTTTAAGAGTCAATACAAAAATTCATTAATCAATAAATAGAATTAAAAATTAAACGGATAATTAAATGTCAACTAAAATTATTTGGACAAAAATTGATGAAGCTCCAGCATTGGCATCCTATTGTTTTCTGCCTATACTAAAGTCCTTTGTTAAAGGAACCGGAATTGAGATAGAACAAAAAGATATTTCGCTAGCTGGAAGAATTATTGCAAATTTCCCCGAAAATTTAACCGATGAACAAAAAATAGCTGATAATTTAACTGAGTTAGGAGAAATTGCTTTAACACCTGAAGCTAATATTATAAAGCTCCCTAACATCAGTGCTAGTATTCCTCAGCTTCAGGAAGCCATTAAAGAATTACAATCCAAAGGTTACAATATTCCAGACTACCCAGAAGAACCAAAGACGGATGAAGAAAAGGCAATTAACAACAGATATGCCAAAGTTTTGGGTTCTGCTGTTAATCCGGTTTTAAGAGAAGGGAATTCTGATAGAAGGGCGTCAGTGTCGGTTAAAAAATTTGCTCAGAAATATCCTCATAAAATGATGAAACCCTGGCCTCAATCAGGCTCTAAAACTCGGGTAGCACACATGCAGCAAAAAGATTTTTATGGAACTGAAAAGTCAACTACTCTCCAAAATGATGATACTGTAAAAATCGAATTTATTGATACGAAGAGTAATGTATTAATACTAAAAGAAAAATTAAAATTGATTCTAGGAGAGGTGATCGATTCCTCAGTTATGAATGTTAAAGAATTGAGAAAATTCTTTGCAGAACAGATTGAAGAAGCGAAGAAAGATAAAGTTCTTCTTTCACTTCATCTAAAAGCAACCATGATGAAAATTTCCGATCCGATTATGTTCGGTCATGCAGTTTATGTTTATTTCAAGGAGGCACTTGATAAACATGCTGACACATTAAAAGAAGTTGGTGCAAATGTAAATAACGGACTGATGGATGTGCTTGAGAAAATTAAAAAATTATCTGATGAAAAAAGAACTGAAATAGAAAATGATATAAATCACATTATTAATACAAACGCTGCACTTGCAATGGTTGATACTAAAATTGGGAAAACAAATCTGCATGTTCCGAATGATGTAATAATTGATGCATCAATGCCGAATATTGTTCGCGACGGCGGTAAAATGTGGAATCGGAATGATGAGTTGCAAGATTGTATTGCAGTGATTCCGGATCGTTGTTATGCAACTATGTATAAAGAAATATTAGAAGATGCAAAAACAAAAGGGCAGTTCGATCCAGCTACAATGGGTGCTGTATCAAATGTCGGTTTAATGGCACAGAAAGCTGAAGAATACGGTTCGCACGATAAAACTTTTGAAGCAAAAGGAAACGGAACAATACGAGTTGTAAATTCAAAAAATGAAGTTCTTCTTGAACAGCAAATCGAAGCTGGTGATATTTTTAGAATGTGTCAAACTAAAGATGAAGCAATTAAAGACTGGGTTAAATTAGCAGTTACAAGAGCAAGAGCAACCAGCTCACCCTCAATTTTCTGGCTTGATGAAAATAGAGAACACGATAAAGAAATTATTGCTAAGGTTAAAAAATATTTGCCCGAACATAATACGACCGGTCTTGAAATAAAAATTCTTAAGCCAGTTGATGCAATGAAATATACACTCGAAAGAATACGTAAAGGATTAGATACAATTTCTGTAACTGGCAATGTTCTGCGTGATTATTTAACTGATTTATTCCCCATACTAGAATTGGGCACTAGTGCGAGAATGCTTTCAATTGTTCCATTATTAAATGGAGGCGGTTTGTTTGAAACTGGTGCTGGTGGATCTGCTCCAAAACATGTTCAACAATTACAAAAAGAAAATCATCTGCGTTGGGATTCGTTAGGAGAATACAATGCATTGGTCCCATCTTTAGAAATGATTTACGATAAAACCGGGAATGAAAAAGCCAAAGTTATTGCTAATGCTCTTGATAAAGCGATTGGGAAGTATCTTGAAAGTTCAAAATCACCATCGCGTAAAGTAAAAGAATTAGATAACCGCGGAAGTTCATTTTATCTTGCTTATTACTGGGCGCAAGCTTTAGCAGAACAAAATGATGATACGGTAATCAAAAATCGTTTTTCAAAAATTGCTAAAGAGATTGAAGTGAACGAAAACAAAATTGTTGAAGAATTACTAGCAGTTCAAGGTAAACCAGTAGATCTTGGCGGCTATTATATGCCTGATGAAGACAAAGCTTCTTCTGTAATGAGACCTAGCAACACTTTGAATAGAATAATTGATGAGATATGAGATTATTGTGTACTATTAACAGCTGGTAGTAAACAGTAATTAGCATTTTAAAAATATTAAGGGAATGAAAAAGAGGTTTGACTACTTGACAATTTTCTTTTTCTATGTTGTTTACTTCAATCCTTTGTTATAAACTAGCAAAATTTTTTATATTAACACTCGTTCACCAAATCGGTTCAAGGCGATAGACTAATCCTTGATTTTAGAGCACATCATTCTTATTTTGGTGTCGTATAAATTACATCAAAATGGAGGTTAAGATGCGAGAAGAAAATGGAATTGGAAAAGGATTATTAATTGGATTTTTAACTGGAGCTGCAGTTGGTTCAATAATTGCTCTGCTTTTTGCCCCAAAATCAGGCAAGGAGCTGCGTCAAGATATCAAGAACAAATCTCAAGATTTTATTGACGACGCTGAGGGATACTTAGCAAATGCAAAAGACAAAGCTTCACAGTTAATAAATGAAGGAAAAAAAAAATCGGAAAAATTGATCACTGATGCCAAAGAAAAAGTAGATTCTTTGCTTGGTGAAGCTGAAAAAATTTTAAGTGATGCAAAAGTTAAAGCCGGTAATGCTGTTGAATCCAGTAAAGCAAAATTGGATAAAGAAACTGACCGACTAAAGACTGCAATTAAAGCCGGAATGGATACTTACAAAACTGAAAAACAATCATAGAATACTATGACAGTAATTGAAATTCTGTTGATCGTTTTAATTATATCTGCATCTGCATTATGTATTTTCTTGATATTCTCTATTTCAAAACTTTTGAAAGAGGTGGAAGCCGTACGTGCTGATGTTCATGGATTCATTGAAAAAGCAAATCCAGTGCTAGACAATCTCACCGAAGTTTCTCAAAAAGCAAGTCGAATTGTATCAGAAGCAGAAAATTATTGGGATGAGCTAGATCGTTCAATTAAACGGATGAGAGAAAAGGTAACAGACGTTACTTCACTCAGAGTTTTTCGCGACGATAATCCGGTTAAAGAATTAATTACGAACTTAAAAGCTCTATCAAAAGGCTTTTCAGCTTTCTGGCAGACATATAAAAGTTATTAACCATTTATTTGTTCAACGTAAGGAGATATCATCTTGAAAGAGTATAATCCAGATGCTATTAGAAACATAGCACTTGTTGGTCATGGTGGAAGTGGAAAAACTACGATTTCAGAATTGTTATTGTATACTGGCGGAGAAATCAACAGAATAGGTAAAATTGAAGAAGGAAATACCACTTCTGATTTTAATTCAAATGAAATTGAAAGACAAATTTCTATTGCGGCAAGTCCATTACATTTAGATTGGAATAATGTTAAAATAAATTTGCTTGATACACCTGGATTTCCTGATTTTATCGGACAAGTTATTTCCAGCTTACATGTTGCCGATCTTGCAGTTGCGGTTGTAAAGAGTGCTGAAGGTATTGAAGTAGGCACTGAACTTACTTGGGATTTTGTAAAAAAATATCACCTCCCATCGGCGGTTATTATCAATAAAGTTGATAACGAACACTCGAAATTTTTTGAAACACTTCTGCAAACTAAAGAAAGACTTAGCTCTGATGTTACAATAATTTCATTTCCAGCAAAAGAAGGTTTGAATTTTGATTCAGTAGTTGATCTCATCAAAATGAAATTAGTAAATTATGGAGAATCTGGAACTAAAAAAATAACTGAGTCTGATATTCCAGCTGATCTTAAAGAAAAAGCCGAAGCATTACGCATAGAATTAATTGAAAAAGTTGCAGAATCCAATGAAGAATTAATGAACAAATTTTTTGAAGTAGGAACGCTTTCAGATGAGGACTTATTAAAAGGATTGAAATCTGCAATTGTTAATAGATCCTTCGTTCCGGCATTTGCTTTCTCTTCGTCAAAGGGAGTTGGAGTTAATACATTTTTGGATTTTGCTTCAAAGTATTTTCCAGCACCGAATGAGAGAAATGCTGCAGAAGTTAAAATAAAAGATTCTGAAAATAAAATTCAGCTTAAATGCGATCCTTCCGGTGAACCAGCATTATTTATTTTTAAATCGCTATCAGAGCAGCATGTTGGTGAACTTTCCATATTTAAAGTTTATTCAGGTACTTTAACTCCTGGGACTGATATGGTAAATACACACCGTGATAAAGTTGAAAGACTTGGTCAGTTATTTATTCTCAACGGAAGAAATAGAAAAGAAGTATCATCACTAAAAGCTGGTGATATTGGTGCAGTTGTAAAATTGAAAGACAGCCATACGGGTGATACACTTTGTTCAAAAAATTTATCGATTGTAATTCCGGAGATTAATTACCCACATCCGGTTATCCGATTTGCTGTTCAGCCAAAAGCAAAAGGTGATGAAGATAAAATCTCAGCAGCTTTGCATACAGCACATGAAGAAGAACCTTCTCTTGAATCACGATATGATGGTGAAATTGCTCAAACCATTGTATCTGGACAAGGAGAGTTACAGTTAAATCTTGCAATTAAACTTTTAAAAGACAGATATGGTGTTGAAGTTGATTTGGTAGAACCAAGAATTCCATATAGAGAAACTATAAAAGGGAAATGTGAAGACGCTGAATATAAACATAAAAAACAATCCGGCGGACGTGGTCAATATGGTCATGTTCACTTAAAATTAGAACCGGTTCCTCGAGGCAATGGCTATGAATTTGTTGATGCAATTGTTGGAGGGGTTGTTCCAGGTCGATTTGTTCCGGCTGTTGAAAAAGGTCTTAAAGAAATTATGACAAAGGGAATTTTGACTGGAAGTAAAGTAGTTGATGTTAGAGTGACTTTATTTGACGGCACCTACCATTCAGTTGATTCTGATGAAGTTTCCTTTAAGATAGCAGCATCACAAGCTTTCAAAAAAGGTTTTATGGATGCAAAACCAGTAATACTAGAACCGATTTATGATATAACCGTAAAAATTCCTGAAGAATATATGGGCGATGTGATGGGCGATATTTCGAGCAGAAGAGGAAAAATATTAGGAATGGATTCCGAAAGTCCTTTCCAAATAATAAAGGCAAAAGTCCCGCTAGCTGAACTTCATAAATATTCTACCCAATTAAGAAGCCTAACCCAAGGACGTGGAATGTTTTCAATGTCATTTTCTCACTATGAAGAAGTATCTAAAGACATAGAAGGAAAGATTATTGAGGAGTATCAAAAGTCTAAGGAAGAAGATAAAGAATAGTTAATTAATAACCGGGGCGGAAATCAACTTCTGCCCTTTTTATTTTAGGTGTATTATGGATAAGCTTTGGTCGCCTTGGCGCTCATCTTATATTGAATCATTCAATCAAGAGAAAAAAAGTAATGAGTGTATTTTCTGTGAAGCAGTAAAAGAAAATATAGAATTAAACAATTCTTTAAAAGTATTTCAAGATGAGTTAGGGTATGTTATCCTTAATTTGTATCCATATAATAGCGGACATTTAATGGTTGTGCCTCATCAACACGTTTCACATTTAAGCGATTTATCAAAAGAAGAAATTTCAGAAATGATGGGATTAGTGAATTTATCTATTAAAGCTTTAGAAATTGTTATGAAACCTCATGGATTTAATTTCGGCGCTAATATTGGTAAAGCTGCTGGAGCCGGTATTGAAGATCATATTCACTTTCATATAGTACCAAGATGGAATGGCGATACAAACTTTATGCCTACTCTTGGAGAAGTTAAAGTTATATCTCAAGACCTTGTAGAGACAAAAAAGAATTTAAGAAAGGCGTTTTTAGAAGTATTAAAATAATTTTTTATTTCTCGCTTCTTTTTATAAACTACTAATTGATTTATATTGCACTTCCAATGTTTGACTTCATCAAACTAAATCTTAAAGGGGAAAATGAATAATTTTGAAAAACTTGACAGAATTTTTGTTCCGCAATTGGATGAAATTCTTGGTGTTAAACTACCAGTATTGAATGATGGCTTTATACGAGTAGTTGATTATATGGGGAGTGATGAATCAATTGTTCAAGCCGCAAGAGTTTCATATGGCAAAGGAACGAAAAAAATGTCTGAAGACCGCGGATTAATCAGATATTTGATTCGACATCAGCATACAACTCCATTCGAAATGTGCGAAATAAAATTACATTTGCGTGTTCCTATGGATACATGGCGTCAATGGATTAGGCATCGAACTGCTAATGTAAATGAGTATTCAACCCGATATTCAATTGCGATTGATGCATCTCAAAAAACAAAATCAAATGAATGGAGAATTCAGGCAAAAGATAATAAGCAAGGAAGTGAAGGATTTTTCCCAATCGAAATTGGAGACAAACTTACAGACCGCGAAAGTGATTTGCAAAATTTTGCTAGGGAAATTTATCAAGAGAGACTTTCATTAGGAGTAGCAAGGGAACAAGCTCGAAAAGATCTCCCGCTATCTACCTATACGGAAGCTTATTGGAAAGTTGACCTTCACAATCTTCTTCATTTTTTAAAATTGAGAATGGAAAATCATGCTCAATTCGAAATAAGAAGTTATGCTAATGTAATTGGAAATGAAATTGTTAAAAAATGGTGCCCAATAACTTGGGAAGCGTTTAATGACTATGTGCTTAATTCGTTAACATTTTCTTATCAAGAGAATGAAATTCTAAAAAAAATCTATTCTGGGAAAAAACAAGAAGCAATAGATATTGCAGATAGTTTTGGCTGGTTAAAAATTGTTGATACCCGCTTTACAAAGAATATTGAACGGATGGAATTTGAAGAAAAACTTGACAAGCTTGGAATTGACAAACCATGGGAATAAGATGTGATCTCTATTGTAGGAAGAATTTTGACTTGAATTATTTCTCCTTAAAATAAATATTGTAAGGGAAATTAAGGGGAAAGTATGAATTTTAAAATTATCGGCTGCATTCTATTTTTATTTATATCATTTGGATGCAGAGAGAATATAGTTGAATTTTCTAATGAAACAATTTATGGCGACTTATATATAAATTCATTTCCTCGAGGTGCAGATATTTATTTGAATGACTATCGTATAGGAAAAACTACTCCAGATAGTTTATTAAATATACAGCCTGGTAATTATTCAGTTAAATTGATATTGTTAGGCTATGGTGTTCAAACTTTGAGAGTTGATGTTTTATCGGGGCAGAAAAAGTATATTAATGTAACTTTTCAAAATTATTAGTAAAGTATTTGAAAAAAAATATAATAGCAGCTGTATCATCAAATTATGTTATTGGGAAAGATGGAGAAATTCCTTGGAAATCTGAACGAGAACTGTTTCATTTCAAAAATTCCACCATGGGTTTACCGATCCTAATGGGTAGAAAAACTTGGGAAACTCTTAAAAACCCATTAAAAAACAGACTAAATATTATTCTTTCTCGAAATCCCGATTTTTCATTTTTTCATCCAAACGTTGTAATTTTCAATAGTATTTCTGATGCAATAAATTATTGTGAGAAAGAAAACTTTGAAAAGCTTTTTATTATAGGTGGCGAAGAAATTTTTAATCAAATGATTACATTGGCAGATGAAATAATTTTATCCGTAATGAATTTCGAAATTGATGGAGATCAGTTTTTTCCGAAAATTGAAACTAATAAATGGAAACTTTTATCGGAATCGGACGAAGGGGAATTTTTAATTAAGCATTTTGAAAAAATTTAATAATTGAATTGAACTCAAGAATAAAAATATTGCCAGAAAATTTAGCTAATAAGATCGCAGCCGGTGAAGTAGTAAACCGTCCGGAATCTGTTGTTAAAGAACTCATGGAAAATTCAATAGATGCTGGGGCTAAATTAATAGAGGTAATTATTAAAAATGCTGGCAAAAATTTAATCCAGGTCATTGATGATGGTATAGGAATGTCTGAAAAAGATGCGGAGCTTTGTATCCAGCGTCACGCAACAAGTAAAATTTCGACAATTGAAGATCTTGAAAAAATTAAAACTCTTGGTTTTCGAGGAGAAGCATTAGCTTCTATTGCAGCTGTCAGCATCTTTGAATTGAAGTCAAGGAGAAGTGAAGATGAACTTTGTACAATTTTAAAAATCAATGAAAACGCGAGTATCATAAAAGAAAAAGATTCTGCTCAAGTAGGAACAACAGTAAGTGTTAAAAATCTATTCTATAATGTCCCAGCTCGTAGAAATTTTTTGAAAAGTAATTCAACCGAGCTCAAGCATATCATTGAATCATTCAAAAGAATTTCATTAAGCAATCCTGGTATTTCCTTTAAATTTTTTAATGATGACGATTTAATATTTGATTTTAACGCTGGTTCTTTTTCAGATAGAATGAAATCTGTCTTCGCTGATAATATTTTAGATGCACTTATTGAAGTAAAAGAAGAAACAGATTACTTATCTATGACGGGCTATGTTACAAAACCAGCTTACTTGAGGAAAAGCAAAGGTGAACAATACTTTTTTTTGAATCAGAGATACGTATCTAACAGAATTGTAAATCATGCTGTATTTACTGCTTTTGAAAATATACTTGAAAAAGGTGACTATCCATTTTTCGTATTATTCATGAGAGTTGATCCCAAAAAGATTGATGTGAATGTACATCCCTCTAAACTTGAAGTTAAATTTGATGATGACAAAGAAATTTATTCTTTTGTAAATGCAGTAATAAAGAAGACTATTGCTAGTTATGACTTAGTGCCTTCATTATCCTTCGATGATAGGGCATCTAGTGAATCGCTTAATTTTCAAAATGTAAATATTGAACGAGGAAATTTTTCAGATCGTCCAAGACAAGCAAGTGTAAGTTCAATTTTAAGTGATGACGAGATTGATCGTTTGTTTGAATCATTAAATGCAGAAATCAAAGTAACTGGGAACGATTCAGCTGGAGATGGTCCTTTCGATGAAGGACAGCCAAAAGAAATATATCATACCACAGATAGAATTTCGCAAAGAGAGAATGAAACCCCTTTCATTGTACAGCTGCACAATAAATATATTTTATCACAAATCAAAAGCGGGTTGATGATAATTGATGCCCATGTTGCCCATGAGAGAATTCTGTATGAAAAAGCCTTAACTTCGATCAATGCAAATATTCCTTTTTCGCAGCAATTACTTTTTCCTCAAAAAGTATCTCTTGATCCAGCTGATTTTCAATTGGTAAAAGAACTTGAAACACATTTAATCAATCTTGGTTTTTCTTTTAAGTACAAAGGAAAAAATAGAGTTGAAATTGTGGGTATTCCAGCTGATTTAAAATCTGAACATGAAGTCGAAACCCTACTTGAAATCTTACACGAATACAGAAAAAATGAGCAAGAAAAACATTTAGAAATAACTGATAATTTGGCAAAATCTTTCTCATGTAAAGCTGCAATTAAAGCTGGTGATAAACTTTCTGAAACTGAACTAAGAATTTTAGTTGACCAGTTGTTTGCTACCTCCATGCCGTACGTTTGTCCTCATGGAAGACCAATTGTTATCAAAATTCCAATTGAAGAACTCGATAAAAAATTTGGAAGGACATAATTGGTTTTGTATTTTCTAATAATTCCAATACAAAAATTAGATTAGTAAAGGTTCAAATGAAATCTCAGCAATACAACAAGGCAAAAGTACAATTCGAAAAAAAATTACTTGCATCAAAGGAAATTGATTGGAAATTTACAACCGTTTCTGGTGACAAAGTTGACCCTTTGTATTTACCTGATAGATTTGACGAAGAAAATTTCTTAGATGAAATTGGATTCCCTGGTGAATTCCCTTTCACCCGTGGTATTCATCCTAATGGTTACCGAGGTAAAATTTGGACGATGCGACAATTTGCCGGATTTGGTTCACCCGAAGACACTAACCAAAGATTTAAATATTTACTTGAGCATGGGCAAACTGGGCTATCGGTTGCATTTGATTTGCCGACTCTAATGGGTTGGGATTCCGACTCAAGCTTAAGTGAAGGTGAAGTTGGGATTTGCGGAGTTGCTGTTTCCTCTTTAGAGGATATGGAAATTCTGTTTGAAGGAATTCCGCTTGATAAAGTATCGACTTCGATGACAATTAATTCACCGGCTGCTATGATATTTGCATTTTATTTAGCAGTTGCTCAAAAGCAAGGTGTTCCTTTTGAAAAATTAAGGGGTACTCTTCAAAATGATATTTTAAAAGAATATATCGCTCAAAAAGAATTTATTTTTCCACCGCTTCCTTCCATGCGAATTATCGCGGACATGATTGAATACTGCTATGAGGAAGTTCCTCAATGGAATCCAGTTTCTATTAGTGGATATCATATAAGAGAAGCCGGTTCAACTGCAGTTCAGGAATTGGCATATACTTTAGCAGATGGATTTGCCTACATTGAAGAATGCATAAACAGAGGAATGGACGTTGATTCATTTGCTCCGAGGCTATCATTCTTTTTTAATTCTCATTTAGATTTCTTTGAGGAGATAGCAAAATATAGAGCAGCAAGAAGAATTTATGCAAAAAGAATGAAAGAAAAATATGGGGCTAAGAATCCTCGCTCTTGGTGGCTTAGATTTCATACACAGACTGCCGGCTGCACATTAACAGCACAGCAACCTGAGAACAATATCGTGAGAACAGCATTCCAAGCATTAGCAGCAATACTTGGCGGAACTCAATCTTTGCATACAAATTCTATGGATGAAACTCTGGCTCTTCCAAGTGAGAAGGCAGTAAAAACTGCACTGCGCACCCAACAACTATTGGCATACGAAACTGGAGTAATTAATACTGTTGATCCTTTAGGAGGAAGTTATTTTTTGGAATCGTTAACCAATAAAATGGAAGAAGAAACGAATGCAATTTTTGACCAGATCGATTCATTGGGAGGTGTAATTCCCGCAATTGAACTTGGTTATTTCCAGAAAGAAATTGCGGATTCAGCTTATCGTTATCAACTTGAACTAGAAAGAAAAGAAAAAATTATTGTTGGAGTAAATGAATTTGTTGAAGAAAATGAAAAAATTGATATTCCAATACTACAGATATCTTCTGGAGTTGAATTGCTTCAGAAAAAACGACTAGCTGAATTGAGACAAAGCAGAAATCAATTAGAAGTCAAAGAAAGTTTAGAAAGAATATCACAAGCTGCTGTGGATGGCAAGAATATAATGCCCGTACTTGTAGAAGCTGCTAGAAATTATGTTACGCTTGGCGAGATGGTTAGGGAATTGAAAAAACATTTTGGTATATATGAAGAAACAGTCGTTTTCTAAATTAATAAGCTATCTAAAGTTAATTAGGGTAAATAGCTGGATTAAAAACATATTTGTTTTTGTTCCGCTTCTGTTTTCGAAACATCTGTTAGAACTCAACTTTTTAATAGAGTCTTTAATAGGTTTCGCTGCATTTTCACTAACCTCAAGTTTTATTTATATACTAAATGACATTGTAGATTTTAAAAAAGATGAGTTACATCCTTTTAAGAAAAATAGACCAATTCCTTCGGGAAAGATAACTACTAGTGAAGCTTCAATACTTCTTACTGTGCTTTTTATGATTGTTCTTCTAATTTCATTTTCTATGGCGTTAGGTTTTGTATTAATGATTTGGTTGTATATTCTAATTAATGTTGCTTATACATTTTACTTAAAACAAAAAGTGTTGTTGGATATTTTCTGCATCGCTGCTGGATTTATGATTAGAGTAATAGCCGGTGCACTAATAATTTCGGTTTATATTTCGAGTTGGCTAATATTAACAACATTGTTTCTCTCTTTATTCCTTGCGGTAATGAAACGCCGTGTTGAATATGCTACAAATCCAAATGCTTCAGAACAACGTGCTGTTCTAAAGGATTATTCACTTAATTTTTTTGATCTTATAATAGCAGTTACCGCAACTGGCGTCATTTTATGTTACGCTCTGTATACAGTTGCTGAAAGGACGATAATTGTTTTCAGAACAGAATATTTAGTTTTTACAACTCTATTTGTAATATTTGGAATTTTCCGTTATATCTATGTGGTATTCAAAAAAAATATTGGTGAAAACGTGTTTGAAATTGTATTGAAAGACTTACCAACAATTTTGAATACAATACTTTATGTGGTTTCACTTTTTTATATAATTTATTTCTTAAATCAGTGAAGGTTTTTTAGTGAATGATATAATATTTCTTGTTGTGTTATTGATATTAAGTGCATTTTTTTCTTCATCTGAAATCGCCTATGTAGTTTCAAACAAAATTAAGATTGAAATTCGTGCAAGAAAAAATAATATCTATGCCCAGAACGCAAATTTTTTCGTAAAAAAACCGGAATTGTTTTTTTCAACTATTCTAATTTCAAATAACATTGTAAATATTGCATTTGCTTCTTTAGCTTCACTGTTTCTTTTTTCAATTTTTAATATGGATGAATATGAGATATTAATTGTTACAACAATTCTACTCCTACTATTCGGAGAACTGATTCCCAAATATGTAGGAAGGGAATTGGCTGACAGTTTAATATTATTTTGTTCTGTACCACTTAGGTTAGCACTTATACTATTATATCCGCTTGTTAAAATTACTTCTAAAATCTCTTCAGTTATTGATCGTATGATAAAACGGGAAGAAGATGAAATTTTACAAATTATACAAACAGAAGATATCCGAACCCTTATTGAAGAGAGTTCGGAAGCTGGCAAGATGGATGAAGACGAATCGGATATTATAAACAAAGTTATTGAAATTCGTGAACAACGAGTTCATGAAGCGATTACACCTCGGATTGATATTGTTGGAGTTGATATAAATACGAGCATAAACGATGTAATAAATCGTTTTATTGAATCCGGTTATTCAAAATTAATTGTATATGAAGAGAACTTAGATAATATCCGCGGCATAATTTTAATAAAAGATTTTTTCACTCAGCAATCTGATTGGAAATCATTCATAAGAAATGTTGAATTTGTACCCGAAACTAAAAAATCTTTAGAGATGCTTAATGAATTCTTAGAAAAACATTTTTCTTTGGCTGTTGTTGTTGATGAATTTGGCGGGACTGCTGGAATTATTACCATGGAAGATTTAATCGAAGAATTGTTCGGTGAAATTAGGGATGAATACGATGAAGATGACAACATTGTTAGAAAATTAAGTGAGAATACTTTTATAATGCACGGTAAAGTTGAGATTGATTATTTATCCGATGAATATGAGATTGAGATATCTGAAGGAGATTATGAAACTATTGCCGGCTATTTAACTTATAAACTTGGAAGAATTCCGGTTAAAGGAGAATCCTTTAAGATTGACAACTTCACAATTCTTGTCTTAAAATCAGACCGAACAAAAATAGACTTGATAAAACTTACTATTGATTCCCTCAAGTCTGAGTAAACTTTTTCACTTTTCTATTTGTTACAATTAAAACTATACGCGGAAAAATTAGAGATATCTTTTCTTACTTTTTTGGGAAAAATGACGGAGTAAATAATCTTGAGTCGAATGAATTCATAGATATGATTAGCTCAGAAAAGGAATGTTTAATTCTTGATGTTAGAACTATCGAAGAATATAAACAAGAAAGAATACCAAATTCAGTGTTGATTGATTTTTATCGACATGATTTCATTGATCAACTGCAGAAATTAGATATATCCAAATGTTATTTAATCTACTGTCGTTCGGGTAACCGTAGTTATCATGCAGCAAAGAAGATGATGGAAATTGGCTTTGAACGAGTTTACAATTTAAAAAGTGGTATTATTCAGTGGTCGGGCGAAATTGAATCAGACTGAATCAAATCAACATCCAATAATATACTTTGACAGCATTTGTAACCTCTGTAATTCCTTTATTAGATTTTTGTTAAAAGTTGATTAAAATGAGATCTTCCGATATTCCTTTCTGTCGACTATAATCATAAAGAACCATGCATCATTGAAAAAAAGAAGCAAGACAATAGAAACGATAATCCTAAAGTTGAATGATGAATACTTTTTCCAATCTGAAGCAGTTATCAAAATATTTTCAATTCTTACAATGCCGTGGAATTATTTTCAATCCCTTGGATTTTTTCCAAAAAGAATGCGGGATGGCATTTATCAACTTGTTGCAAAACACAGATACTTTCTCTTTGGTAAAAAAAATGACTGTATGCTCTTTCCCAATAATAAAAAACATTTATTTGTGAATGGGTAAACCAAATTTCAAATGGAAGTAGAGTCATAATTAACTTATCTTTGTCAGCAAACTTTACAATATTATTGAAATATTCAGTTAACTATAGAGATAATCATTCCAAAGCAAGAATTGGCGAATTTGAAACTTCCCATGGAGTTGTTCAGACGCCAATATTCATACCGGTTGGAACTCAAGGTACTGTAAAAGCTATCACTCAGAGAACTCTTGAAAATGAAGTTGATGCTGAGATTGTTCTTTCAAACACTTATCATTTGTATTTAAGACCAGGAACAGAAATCTTAGAAAAAGCCGGTGGTTTACACAAATTTATGAATTGGAACAGACCAATATTAACTGATAGTGGTGGTTTTCAGATTTTTAGTTTAACTGATCTAAGAAAATTAAAATCGGATGGTGTTGAATTTCGTTCACATCTTGATGGCTCAAGTCATTTTTTCACTCCTAAGAAGGTAATTCAAATTCAGAGAAGTATTGGTTCGGATATTATTATGCCTTTGGATGAATGTACTCCTTTCCCAAGCGAGTATGAGTACGCAAAGAAATCGAAAGAGCTTACTTCAAAATGGGCAATTGAAAATAAAACTGCATTTGATAATTCAAATTCCTTGTATGATCATTCTCAATATTTGTTTGGGATAATTCAAGGGAGTATCTACAAAGATTTACGTGAAAGTTCTGCAGCTGATTTAATCAAGTTGGATTTCGATGGTTATTCAATTGGAGGGCTAGCAGTCGGTGAACCGATGGAAACTATGTACGAGATTGTTAATTTTACAACTGATTTTATGCCACAAGAGAAACCACGGTATTTAATGGGAGTAGGAAGACCGGAAAATATTTTAGAAGCAATCTCCTTGGGGATTGATATGTTCGATTGTGTAATGCCAACACGTAATGCGCGTAATGCTTATCTATTCACTTCCGAAGGAATTGTTTCAATGAGAAACACCGCTTACAAAGACGATTATACTCCTTTAGATAAGAATTGCAACTGCTATACTTGTTCTCAGTTTTCAAGAGCATATTTACGTCATTTATTTAATGCTAAAGAAGTCTTAGCATTAGAGTTAGCAACAATACATAATCTAACTTTTTATTTAAATCTTGTTCGGGAATCAAGAAAAAGAATAATTGATGGTTCTTTTATAGAATGGAAAAAAATTTTTAGTAAAATAATTTCAAAAAATGTTCAATCAAAATAGGAGGATTAAGTGGATCTTTTATTAGCAATGGCACCACCATCCGGCGGTGAAGGCGGTGGTGGCGGATTGGTAAGTACTTTGATAATGTTCGGTGCTATTTTCGCAATCTTTTATTTTATGATTATTCGTCCGCAACAGAAAAGAGCAAAAGAAAGAGAAAAATTGCTTTCTGCTGTTGAGAAAGGGGATAAAGTGATTTTATCAAGCGGATTATATGGAACAGTTGCTGGTTTAGAAGAAAAAACTGTTTTAATAGATGTTGGCAATAACATAAAGTTAAAATTCGAACGATCCGCTATTGCATCAGTAGTTAGGGATGATAAAAAATAAACCTGAATGCCCTTTCTTCAAAGAAAGGGCAATTGTTCATAAAGGAATTTTATGAAAGTACTTGGATTAAAAAATAATTTCCTTGCTATAGATAAAGAATATTCGAACTACAAAGACTCACAGATTGTAATTCTATCTGCTCCGTTAGAAAAAACTGTTAGTTACGGCAAAGGGACTTTTCTTGGACCAAAAGAAATCATCAAGGCATCTCATTATGTTGAATTTTACGATGAAGAACAGAGTAGAGAACTCTGCTTTGAAAAAGGGATTTGTACTTTAGAAGAAATCAATCTTAAAAAACTTTCAGTTGAAAAATCAATCGATAAAATTTATAAAGAAGTATTAAAACATATTGATGCTGGTAAATTTGTTGTAACCTTAGGCGGAGAACATTCCTTATCAACAGCACCAATTAAAGCCCACCATGATAAGTATGAAAATTTATCAATTCTTCAAATTGATGCTCATTCAGATTTACGTGAAAGTTACGAAGGATCAAAGTTCTCTCATGCTAGTATAATGGCAAGGGTAGCTGAATTTAATTCCAATATTGTTCAAGTTGGAATAAGAGCACAATGCAAAGATGAAGCTGAATTTAGAAAACAGCATCAAATTAAAACATTTTACTCAAGAGAAATAAAACTTGGAATGTACGGCATTAATTGGCAAGAGTTGGTTTCAAGTAATTTAAAAGAAAATGTCTATATCACTTTTGATGTTGATGGATTTGATCCTTCATTTTTACCAGCGACTGGTACCCCAGAACCTGGTGGATTATTCTGGGATGAGACTATGAATTTGTTAAAAATTATTGGGATGGATAGAAATATTGTTGGATTTGATGTTGTTGAATTGGCTCCATCGAAGTACAGTAAATCTTCAAATTTTATTGCTGCTAAATTAGTTTACAAAATACTCAATTATGCTTTTATTGATAAGTAGAATTTAATTTATTGGAAGTAGTTTCCTTCAAAATGGAGGATAAAATGAAAAAATTTGTTATAGCATTTCTATTAATTGCTAATAGTTTTTTAGTTGCCCAAGAAAAAATTTACTTTGCAAAAATTGAAGGTGATATCGACCTTGGTCTTGCACCTTATATTAGGCGAGTTGTTGAAGAAGCTGAAAAAAATTTTGCACAAGCCATACTTTTCAAGATTAATACATTCGGCGGAAGAGTTGATGCAGCAACTCAAATTAAAGATGCCATTTTAAATAGCAAAGTTAGAACTATAGCTTTTGTAGACAAACGTGCTATTTCTGCTGGGGCGTTGATAACACTCTCATGTGAAAAAATTGTAATGGTACCAGGTGCATCTATTGGGGCTTCAACTGTTGTTGATCAAGCTGGACAAAAACAATCCGAGAAATATCAATCATATATGCGTTCTGAAATGAGAGCAACTGCAGAAAAAAATAAACGCAGAACGGATATTGCGCAAGGAATGGTTGATGAAACTATAGTTGTCCCCGATCTGCAAGACGACAGCACAAAACTAATAACTCTAACTTCTGAAGAAGCATTAAAGTTCGGAATAGCTGATACTATCCTAAGCTCAATTGCCGAAGTTGAAAGATTTTTTAATTATGAAGATGCTGATATTATCACAATTGATTCTAATTGGGCAGAAGATGTTGTCCGCTTTCTTAATAATCCAATTATCTCTTCTCTATTAATTATGCTTGGGTTGATCGGACTTTATACAGAAATAAAAACACCGGGCTGGGGATTACCGGGGACTCTTGGGGTTATATCACTTGCGTTGTTTTTTGGAACCGGTTATATATTAGAACTGGCATCAATATTAGAAATTCTCTTGTTCATAATTGGATTTATTTTACTGTTAATTGAAATTTTTGTTATTCCTGGATTTGGTGTTTTTGGCATCTCCGGAATTGTGTTAATGATTGGAAGTCTGTTTTTAGGACTTCTTTCTGATTTTGACCTTATTGATTGGGATATTATTTCTTTTGCTATTATTCAATTGGCTGCAACTTTTGTAGCAACCGGTGTTATAATATTTGTATTATTAAAATTTCTACCAAAGTCAGACATGTTTAACAAACTAATTCTTAAAGAGCAAGTTGCTGAAAAATCAGGTTATGCTTCCAAACCGACTATTGAACATTTAATTGGATTGGAAGGGAAAGCTTTAACTGATTTGCGTCCTTCCGGATCCGCGTTAATTGATGGAAAAAGGATTGATGTAGTTACAGAAGGAGATTATATTTCTAACGGATCTAAAATAATCGTAAAATCAGTTGAAGGATCTAAGGTTGTTGTAGACTTAAAAACATAGCACAGAATTAAACTGTGCTATGATATTTATATTAATTCTACAATATTTTTATTAGTAGAATTTTCTTTTCTTTTAGTCTTTCTTAATTTCTGCATAGAATCTTTTGCCAGCACTTCAACACTTATCTCAACATTAGTAGTAGTTTCAGATTTAATCAGGATTCCTTTATCAATATTATAAATAATAAATCCGTCACCAGACATTTTTGGATCATCAAAAGAATATTTAACTCCTTCTTGCTCGCCTTTTTTATTGCCAGTGTATGTAACCGAAAGATCGGCAGAAATTTTTGCAGCTTTGTCTCCATCAATCTCAAAGAAATCATCGACTTTAAATTTTGCAATATTTTCCAGAGTAAAAACTGTCATTTGACTTGGGTATCGTCTTTCCCAAGTTGAATCTTTTGCAATTTGTTTTTCAGGAAGTTCTCTGAATATTAATTGAGTTAATGGTCGGACTGCTGCATTACTCAAATTTTTTGCAAGTTGTGCTCTTTCTTCGGTAGAAAGTTTTTGCTGCTGAGACTGAATCGATATCATTTTATCGATCATTTTATCTAATCTGCTTACTTCAATTACCTCACCTTTTGGAGAAATTCGTGCTCTGTAAGGAGAATTTGAAATTGCAGAATATTCAAGAAATTTTTCTTGTTCTTCTTTAGAAGGATTTGCCTTTGTATCGAAGGAAATTTTTTGTCCATTAATATTTGCCGAAACTTTTACTGAAGAAATATTTATAGCAATTTCAGCAACTTTTTCTTCATCAATCTCAATGACCTCTAAATTGAAAATGTACTGAAGATTTTGGCTGCTGTTGGATTTGATTAATGAATCAGCTTGGATGCTTTCAAGTGCATTAGTTATTGTGGTTAGTTTGTATGAATACTTATCACCTTTTTCTAAGTTATATCTTAAGGATATGTTTTGATCTTTTATTTCAACTGATTCATAGGCTTTTGATGAATCATAACCAGTCGATTTATTTTCTTTATCTGATTTACTGCATCCAACGATTATAATTATTATTAATAATGAAATTAATTTTAAGTGGTATTTTGTCATTGTATTCTCTCTTTGTCAATCTCAGCTAAAAAAGACTGAATATGTTTTTCATAAATTTATTGCCATCCATTAATTTCTAGCAGCTCTTTACGAGAAAAGAAGTGGGCAATTTCTTTAAGTGCATTATCATTTGAATCCGAACCGTGAACAATATTCTCTTGAATATTATCAGCATATAATTTTCGAATTGTTCCTTCTTCTGCTTTCGCTGGATCAGTTGCTCCGATCAATTTTCTGAATTCTTCGACTGCATTTTCTTTTTCTAAAACTATTGGCACGCATGGGCCAGAAGTCATATAGATAATAAGATCATTAAAAAATGGTCTCTCTTTATGCACTTCATAAAATCCTTTTGCTGAATCTTCAGTTAACTTAATCATCTTCATGCCACGTATTTTAAAACCAGCGTTTTGGAAATGTGATATTACTTTACCAATTAAATTTTTCCTTGTACAGTCCGGTTTGAGTATTGCGAGTGTTTTGTTATTCAAATTATTCTCCGTTAAATTTGTTCTCATGACCACCGATTTTCATGAGTAAAGTTTTTAATATATTCTCAGATCGATAATATCTTCTTACTTCTTTTTTGATTTTTTCTTCAACACAACTTTTTTGACTGCTTTTTTCTTTTTTGAAACAACTTTAACTTTCTTTTTAGATTTAATTTTATCAAGAGCTTTTTTCATTGTTATGCCAATCTCTGCCGGACTTTCAACTACGTAAATACCCGATTTTTTCATTGCTGCCATTTTTTCTGCAGCAGTCCCTTTACCACCTGAAATTATTGCACCAGCATGACCCATTCTTCTGCCTGGAGGGGCGGTTCGACCGGCAATGAATCCAACAACTGGTTTTAGAACATTCTTCTTAATGAATGCAGCAGCTTCTTCTTCAGCGCTTCCACCGATTTCACCTATCATAACAATTCCATCAGTATTGGGATCATTATTAAATAATCTAATAATATCAACAAATTGAGAACCGATCACCGGATCGCCGCCAATTCCGACGCAAGTTGATTGACCAATTTTTAAGTCACTTAATTGCTTAACCGCTTCGTAGGTAAGAGTTCCACTTCTGCTAACTACACCAACTTTTCCTTCTCTGTGAATGAAGCCAGGCATGATACCAATTTTTGCTTTACCGGGTGAAATCAATCCTGGACAGTTTGGACCGATTAATGTAACGCCTTTACCTTTCAACGAATTATAAACAGAAATCATATCTCTTGCCGGAATCCCTTCTGTGATGCACACTATTAATTTAATTCCGGCATTCGCTGCTTCAAGAATTGCATCAGCAGCAAAACTTGGAGGAACAAATATAACAGATGCATTTGCTTTTACCACTTTCACAGCTTCTGCAACAGTGTTATAAATTGGAACTTTTGTTCCTTCAAATTTTTGTCCCCCTTTTCCTGGAGTAACACCGGCAACAACATTTGTCCCATATTCAATCATTTGTCCAGTATGGTAAGATCCTTCGATTCCAGTAATTCCTTGGACTACTACTCTTGTTTTTTTGTCAAGCAGAATACTCATTTTTATGCCTATAAATTATTTTCAAAAATTGACTTGCTAAATTTAAGAAAGGAGTGTGAAATTTACTTATAACTAAATTATTTATTTTATAATTCTGATATTACTTTTCCAAGCTGAAGTATTGCTATTTCATTGAACTGATTTGCCATAAGCTGCATTCCAATAGGCATCTTTTTATTATCAAAACCGACCGGAATGTTCATACCTGGAATACCGACTAAATTAGCCGAAGTTGTATATATATCAGTAAGATACATTTCCAATGGATCATTAGATTTTTCGCCAAGATTAAAAGCAGTTGTTGGAGTTGTTGGGGTTAAAATAATTTCAACGTTTTTAAAGACTTTGTCATAGCTCTCTTTTAACAGTCTTCTAACTTTTTGCGCTTTATTATAATAAGCATCGTAATATCCGGCAGAAAGCACATAAGTACCAAGCATAATTCTCCGTTTAACCTCCTTGCCGAAGCCTTCAGTTCTAGAATTAGTATAGAGTTCTTTTAAATTAGGTGTATCTTTTGATCGAAAACCAAAATGAGCTCCATCGTATCGTGCAAGATTCGATGATGCTTCTGCAGTTGCTAAAATATAGTAAGTTGGGATTGAGTATTCAGATAAAGGTAATGATACATCAATAATTTCATGTCCTTCGCTTTTCAACTTATTAAGGATATTATGTATCGCCACATTAATCTCTTGATTTAACCCCGCGCCAAAAAATTCTTTTGGAATTCCAATCTTAAATTTCTTATCAGTTGTCAGAGAATTTGAATAATTTATCTTCTCACTTTCTGCGCTTGTAGAATCCTTTTCATCTTTTCCAGAGATAACTTCAAGAATAAGAGCAGTATCTTCAACTGAATTGGAGAAAGGTCCAATTGTATCGAATGAAGAACCATATGCGGTTAAACCGAATCGAGATACTTTGCCATATGTCGGCTTCAATCCAAATACTCCGCAGAATGCAGCCGGCTGACGAATTGATCCGCCGGTATCGGTTCCAAGAGCTGCATCGCAAAGTTTTGCAGCAACAGAAACTGCTGAACCTCCGCTTGAGCCGCCTGGCACTTTTGAATTATCGTGCGGATTTAACACAGGTCCAAATGCAGAATTCTCATTTGACGAGCCCATTGCAAATTCATCACAATTTGTCTTTCCTATAATAATTGCATCTTGATTAATCAGTTTTTGAACAGCAGTCGCTGTATAAATTGAATTGAAGTTACCTAAAATTTTTGATGAGCATGTTAAAGGTTTATCTTTAATTGAAAGAACATCTTTAATTGCGATTACCATTCCGGCTAATTTACCAGCCTCGCCAGTAATAATTTTCTTTTGAATTATTTCTGCATTATCAAGGCAATCTTCGAAAACAAAATTGAATGCATTAAGATTCTTACTCTTAGCAATACTGGTCAGAAAATCCTGAACATTTTTTTTTAGTGATAGTTTATTTGCTCGAAGTAATTCTAATTTTTGGAAATGATTTTTGTATTGTAACAATCTAATTACCTAAAGTAAGAGAATTGCTATTTATTATTGGATGAGTCAGATTTATCCGAAATTTTAATATCATCTTCAACATCTTTAAGGGCTTTCTTAAATTCTCTCATTCCTTTGCCTATTCCCTGAGCAAGTTCAGGAATTTTTTTAGCACCAAATAGAATTAAAATTGCTAATACAATCAAAATAATTTCTGGGGCGCCAAGATTTCCAAACATAAAAACCTCTAGTTGTTATTTATTTAAGCGGAATTTAAAAATATTAATTGAAACTTTCTGCAATGGATCGGAAAATAAATGCACCGTCAGTTTTTTTTAGAATTGGATCACATGCATTTTCTGGGTGGGGCATCATTCCCATCACATTTTTTCTCTTGTTAATAATTCCGGCAATATTGTTTAACGAGCCATTAGGATTATAAACCTCTGATGTTTCTCCGGAACCTGAGGAATATTTAAAGATTATCTGACTATTCATTTCTAAATCTGAAAGTGTTGATTCATCTGCAAAATAATTTCCTTCACCATGCTTTATTGGAATTTTAATAACACTTTTTGGAATACTTCTAGAAAATAAAGTTTCAGAGTTTTCCACTTTCAGATAAATATCCTTACAGACAAATTTAAGAGATTGATTTTGAAGCATAACTCCAGGAAGCAGTCCAGCTTCAAGTAGGATTTGAAAGCCATTGCAAATACCAATTACTATTCCGCCATTTTCGGCAAATGAAACAATTGAATCTAAGATTGGAGAGAAGCGAGCAATTGCACCGGTACGGAGATAATCGCCGTATGAAAATCCCCCGGGTAAAATTATTACATCGGAATTTTTAAGATCAGTTTCTTTATGCCAAATAAATTGAGCTTCGTATCCAAGTACTTTCTTAACAGAATAGTAGGCATCATAATCGCAGTTGGAACCTGGGAAAACAATAACTCCGAATTTTGGTTTCATTTAATTTTTTCTAGAATAAATTCGTAATCTTCCATGATTGGATTTGATAGGAGTTTTTCTGAGTATTCTTTTACTTCTTTTTCAGCTAAAGATTTATCATTTGTGTCGACAAAAAATTCAATATACTTTCCTATCCGAGTTCCTCTAACATTATTAAATCCTAAAAGTTTAGCTCCTTGTTCAACTGCTTTACCTTGAGGATCTAAAATCTTCGGTCTTCTTTTTATTATTACAGTTGCCTTAAACATTATTCTCCTCAGTTTCTAATTCGCCATTCCCATTTGAAGTCGGCTTTCCAGTTATAAAAAAGAAGAAATATCGCAACAATCCAAATAAGACAATACCTAAAAAAATAAAAAATAGAATTTCTCCATTCGTAATTATTGCAAGGATTAAAGCTATAATTAAAGTAACAACTCCAACAATTTTTGTTTTCAAATTTCGATTACGAAGTTTTGGAAGTGCGTTATAACGGATGGTTGTTATCATTAAAATTGACATTAATATTATTAACGGAATAACAATGTGATTAAATGGTTCAATAATTTTTCCGTCCTTGTAATAAGTAAATACAAGCATCGAAATTGTAAGTGCTTGAATTGGGATTGGTAATCCTTTGAAATCACCCTTAGTTTTCAAATCTTCTACTAATGTATTATATCGGGCTAATCTCAACGCACCAAAAACTAAAAGGAAGGAACTAAGTAGAATTCCCCAAGGTCCGAACTGAAAAAGGTAAGCTTTATAAATTAAAAATGCTGGAGCTGCTCCAAAACTAACAACGTCCGATAACGAATCGAGCTCTACGCCAAATTGGCTAGCAGTATCCAATAAACGTGCGACTATCCCATCCAAAGTATCAAAAATAGCTGCTATGAGTATGAAGATAGCAGCCAATTTGAAATTATTCTGTGAAGAATAGAGGATTGACATAAAGCCGCAGAAAATATTTAAGGAAGTAACAGTATTTGCAAAAAATGCTTTCGAGAATTTATTCATTTACACGCTCGAATATAATTGTCTCGCCGGCAGTAACTTTATCCCCAATTTTAACTTTTACATCCCAACCTAAAGGTACAATGATATCGCTTCGGCTTCCAAATTTTATCATACCAAAGCGATTCCCAATTTTTACACTATCGTTGAGTCTTAAATCAAAAACGATTCTTCTCGCTAAAAAACCAGCTACCTGAGTAAATAACATTTTGCCAAATTTATTTGTAATTCCAATTTCACTTCTCTCATTTCTCAAATCAGCTTTATCATGAAACGCTACAATATAATCACCTTTTACGTAATTCAAGTAATCTATTGTTCCATCAATTGGGATACGGTTTACATGAACGTTTAGGGGAGACATAAAGACTGAGACTTGAGTTGCATCGGCATTTAAAAACCTTTTCTCAAATACATTTTTGATAATAACTATTTCTCCGTCAGCTGGAGATACAATTACTTTTTTTGATGTAGGGGGAAATCTATCTGGATCACGGAAAAAATTAATTGTAAAAAGAAGAAGAAGAGTCCCGATTACCAATAAAGGGATTTTTATCCAGGCATTTTCAATTAATAGAGCTACGATTATTAATCCAATTGAAAAGATGGAAACAATAATAAATGTACTTAAGCCATATTTTGTAATCATAATTAAAGGAAAATTAATCGATAGAGTGGCACAAATGTAATATTTTCTCCATTCAATTTCTTGTGATTCTTTTTTTTGCTAATTTTTCAAGTGAATTAAAAATTTCGTTATTAAATATTTGTTATTTGGAGGATAAATGAGTTTAAATATGCAAGGAATGTTAAAACAGATTCAAAAAATGCAAGCTGATATGGCAAAAGTTCAAGCTGAATTAGAGAATAAAACTGTTACTGAAGAGAGCGGCGGCGGAATGGTTATGGTCACTGCCAACGGGAAAAAAGAAATTCTTTCAATTAATATAGATCCAGAAATAGTAAAAAGCGGTGATAAAGAGATGTTGGAAGATTTAGTTGTAGCAGCCATAAATAAAGCTTTACAGACTGCTGGTAAAATGGCTGAGGAAGAAATCGCATCTGTAACTAAAGGGATGTTGCCGCCAGGTATGAACATTCCGGGATTTTAATCGTGTTACTCGCAGAACCATTAGAAAGAGCTATTGAAGAATTGAGTAAACTCCCTTCAATTGGGAAAAAGACTGCTCAGCGTTTAGCAATTCATCTACTAAAAAATGATCAAACTGATGTTGATTCCTTAATTAAGGCTATTGTAGAGCTAAAAACAAAAATTCATTTTTGTGTAGATTGCTTCAATCTTGCTGTGGATGACAAATGTGCTATTTGTTTAAGCCAAAAGAGGGATAAAACAATTATCTGTATTGTAGAAGAAGCAAGTGACGTAATCGCAATTGAGAAAACTAATGAATATAATGGTTTGTATCATGTTCTAGGTGGGGTTTTGAACCCTTTGGCAAATGTAACAGCTGATTCCCTTCATATTGCCGAATTAGTAAAAAGAGTTGATTCTGGAGAAGTTACAGAATTAATCTTTGCACTCAATCCGGATTCTGAAGGGGATACAACTTCTTTGTATTTGATTAAAATTTTTAAGGAATATCCACTTAAGCTAACGAGAATTGCTCGCGGATTGCCGATTGGAGGCGATCTTGAATTTGCAGATATTGCTACAATTGGTCGTGCTTTTATCGGAAGAATTACAGTGTGATGAATCTTTGGTATAAAGATTGGTTTGATTCCGATTATTACCTTAAGGTTTATGAACATCGAGACCAAGAAGACGCACAAAAATTGGGAGAGTTAATTTTACAATTTGTAAATCTTAATTCTTCTGCTTCGATATTAGATGCTGCTTGCGGAGCTGGTAGGCATTCAAAATATTTTGCATCTTTAGGTTATAAAGTAGTTGGATTTGATCTTAGCAAATCGTTATTGAAAATTGCTGCAAAAGAGTTAAAAGAAAAAAAATATAATATAAATTTTATCAAGGCTGATTTAAGACATATTTTTTTTAAGATAAAATTTGATCTCGTTATTAATCTGTTCACAAGTTTTGGTTATTTTAAATCAGATGAAGAAAACTTTGCATTTTGCAAAAATATTTATCAATCAATCCTAAAAGACGGTTACTACGTTTTGGATTATTTTAACAAAGATTTTTTAGAAATGAATTTAACTTCTCAATCGATTAAAACTTTTAAAGACTTTAATCTATCTGAGGAAAGAAAAATTAAGAATGGGAGAGTTGAAAAAAAGATTACAATTCAACTTGATGGAATAGAAAATCATTATTATGAATCCGTAAAATTATATTCATTGGAATTCATTAGAGATAATTTTGAGAAGATTGGTTATAAATTATTTAAAGCGTTCGGAGATTATCAGGGGAATGAATTCTCCAGAAAAGAATCCCCACGTTTAATTTTATTTTTCCAGAAATGAGAATAAAATATTTAATATTGGTTCTAGTACTATTTATTGTATCGTGCGATCTGTTAACAACACGTGATCCGGAAGAACCTGAAAAACTGGGCTCCAATTTTATACCAGCTACATCACCAGATGTATTATTTCAAAATTTTAAATTCTCAGTTGAAGAAAAAATTATTGAAAATTACTTAGCATGTTTAGTAGATTCTTCATTTCTAAGAAAAAAATTTCATTTCATTCCGGCTATCGGCTCTGTGACTCAATATCCGGTTCTTAATAATTGGGGTTATGCTTCCGAAAAACAATACTTTAATAACTTTAAGGCAAATTTGGGGAGCGGATCAAATGTAAAATTAAATTTTTCCAATGTTAACAATACTCCATTGGGAGACAGCGCAATTTACACTGTTGATTATACAATGCAAGTAAGCTCAAATAATATTACTTTAAACGGTAATTATATCGGCACTGCTATCTGTAAAATTTTTTTAGACTCAAGAAATCAGTGGGTAATAGTTGAGTGGCAAGATATTAAACGTGAAAACCTGGCATGTTGGAGTGATTTGAAAGGGAGGATTTATTAAGAATTATATTTTGATAATAATTCTTATTACTATATGTAATAACTGTTTGAATCCATTTGCTCCAAGTATTGATGAAAATTTGGGATCTGAGAAAGGCTTGATTAGTGATCAAAAAACTATTGAAGGAGTGTTTCAAAACTTTCAATATGTTTACACATTTAAGGATACTTTGATTTACAGTCAGTTGCTTGATAAAAATTTTAGTTTCATTTATCGAGATTATGATAAAGGGGTTGATGTTTCATGGGGAAGAGACGAAGAAATGAAGGTTACTTATGGACTACTTCAAAATACACAGAGACTCGATTTAATTTGGAATAATATAATTTCGATGACGAGTGATTCAACACATATTGTACGTAGTTTTAATTTGACAATAGCATTTAATCCTACTGATATTATTTTTGTGGATGGGCGGGTAAATTTGGAACTGAAAAAATCAGAAAACAAGTGGAAGATTTTTCGCTGGATTGATGAATCAAATTTCTAAATAGATATGATTTCATATTACTTTAAAGAAACTTTAAGAATTTTTAAGCGATCGCCATTCGCTACAATTGTTACGATTTCAATAACGACACTTGCGATTCTGCTCTGCACGATGTCGTATTTTGTAATATTGATTTCACATGATTTTGGTAAGAGAGTAAAGCAAAATATTGAAGTGTCGCTCTATTTATCAGACACATTAACTGAATTTGAAATTGCTCAGATTAAGGAAAAGCTGATAACTAAAAAAGTAATATCTGAAGTTAAGTTTATTGATAAATCAGAAGCGACAAAAGAATTTATTGCAGAAACTGGTCAGGATTTCGCTTCGGTATTAAATTCGAATCCTTTGCCGAATTCTTTTTTGGTTAAGTTCGATTCAAAATTTATTGATGAAAAATCGTTTGAAAAATATGTAAGTGAGCTGAAAACCATTGATAGTGGAATTACAGAAGTCGTATATGATTATAATGTTATTGTTAGAATTTTGAAATTTTTTAGATCTATTGAAATTGCAGTCTATATTGCAGCTTTTGTTTTATTGGTACTTTCGATTTACTTGGTTTATATTAATCATCGACTTCAATATGAAAATAATAAAAATTTGTATAAGACAATGAAATTAGTTGGTTCAAAATTGAGTCTCCTTAAAATTCCATATATTTTAAATGGAATATTTATCGGACTTATTGCCTCACTTATTTGTATTGGCGTTAATATTGTGCTGATTCAGTTGTTGACTGCAATAAATATTAACGTTAACTTATTCCATCAAATTGAAAGTATTCATTTAATACCGGTTATCATTGGTATTTCACTCGGATTTATTGGTAGTTTCTTTTCATCATTAAAAATGTCGCTAAGAATAGCTGACATTAAAAAATAACTGACATATTTATGAAAAAATATATCTTTTATATTTTCCTAATATTATTCCAGTCTATCTCCATTGCTCAGATAACCGATTATGAACTTGGAGCAAAATTAAATAGAGGGTATTATCAGCAAACGGGATTTTTTGATTTATCTGATCCTGAAGCTGTGAATATTAAAGTAGCAGTATGGGGATTTGTACGCTACCCAGGAAAGTATATTGTTCCAACTTATACAACGGTGTTAGACCTCTTATCCTTTGCTGGCGGTCCTTCGGATGCTGCAGATTTAGAGGACTTGAGAATTTATAGAACTAATGAAGATGGAACTCAGCAATTACTTAAAATTAATTATAATGATATAATGTGGGAATCTGAACTGGAATTAAGAACAAGACGAGTTCCCAGCTTGGAGGCTGGCGATATCTTAGTTATTACTGGTGAGCCGCGTCTTTATGCTAGAGATAAAGTATCTATTTGGCTCTCTATATTAAGTGCATTAATTTCTCTAACAATTCTTGTATTGAATATTGTAAGAAACTAGAGGATAATTTGAACAATAATAACTCTAATGTTTATTCGCATCAGGAAGTAAATACTCTCAGAGATTATCTGAACCTAGTTAGATTAAATTTTGTCCCAATTATTATCATTACTTTAACTGGACTTTTAGTTGCAGTTGTTTATGCTCTTAATGCACCCGATATTTATAAATCAACAACAGTTTTGAAAATCTCAAAACCTTCTGGAAATATCTTAGAATCTCCACTAGTGCCTGAGTTTCAAGATTTCGGTAGTGACCGATTTATAGCAAATGAAATTGAGATTTTAAAAAGCTATCGGTTGCGGGAAAAAGTTTCAAATGCCTTAATAGATAGTTTTACTATCAGCAATAACAAAAGAAATTTTTCTTTAATTATTCAAGATGAAGAGAAATATCCTAATAAACTCCGCAGTATAGATGCAATTACCAAACTACTTTCCGGCGTTTCGATCGATCAAAAAAGAGGACTCGACATTGTTGAGATCTCCGTTGAATCACAATCGCCAATCGAAGCTGCTTTAATTGCTAATTCATATGCAAGGGCATATAAAGAAATTAATCTTGGTTATAATAGACAGCAGCTTACAATGGTCAAAGATTTTCTGGCTCAGCAAAGAGAAGAAAAACTTAATGAATTATCTGCTGTTGAAGATGCTCTCTTAAGTTATCAAGAACAAAAGGGAATTGTTGAACTTCCTGAGCAAGCAAAAACTCTTATTGCCCAATCCTCAGATTTTGAAGCAAAGATGAACGCAACTAAAATTGATTTAACAATTACTGAAAAAACACTTAATCAATATAAAACTGAACTTGGTAAACAAGATCCTGAAATAAAAGATTACATTGAAAGTTTTGCAACTGAACCATATATAAAAAATTTACAAGCTCAAATTGCAGATCTTAAAACTCAAAAAGATCGTGCAATGTCCATTAGCGCAAATACTCAAAGAAAGAATGAATTAATAAAAGAGTACGATACTAAGATTGGAGATTTGCGTGCAAAATTAAATAGTCAATTATCTGTCTATCGTGCTGGTATTTTGGCTTCAAGTCCGGAAGAAATTAAAGAATTAACAAAAAAAGTTTTAGAAGAAGAAGTAAAGTACCAAGCTTTCTTAGCTTCTTATAGAAAGTTAGAAGAAATTGTGCGCGATTATGATAGAAGATTAACAAAATTGCCAACAAGCACAATTGACTTAGCCAGGCTGAAAAGAGAGCAGTCAGCCTACGAAAAACTTTATACACAAGTTGAAGAAAGGTATCAAGAAGCAATTATTAACGAACAATCCGTTCCCGGAAATGTATTGATTGTCGACGAAGGATTAATTCCAAAATCACCATCTAAGCCAAATCGATTATTAATTGTAATTATTGGTCTCGTTTTAGGCGGAGGCTTGGGAATTGCATTCGCATTTGTAAGAAATCATTTTGATAATACAATTAAAACTCCTGAAGATGTATCGAATAAGAATATCAATATTTTAGCGTGGATTCCCAATATCGATGGTATGGATAATTCCAATAAGGAATTTGAATTTATAGTAGCAAAAAAACCGGATGCAAGTGCTTCTGAAGCTTACAGAGCAGTAAGAACAAGAATTAAATTTTCAAAGATTGATAAAGAATCATTAAAATTAATTTTGATTACTTCTCCCACTTCTCAAGAAGGAAAGACTACTACTTCGATTAATTTAGCTGGAAGTATTGCTCAGGCAAATTTCAGGACTATTATTATTGATGCAGACTTAAGAAAACCGCGAGTCCATTCAATATTCAATCAAAAAAGATTTCCTGGATTTACTGATTACTTTTTCGGGCAAGCATCATTTACAGAAATTGTGAGACCTACTCAAGTTAACAATTTATTTTATGTTAGCTCAGGAACGATTCCTCCAAATCCATCAGAGATTTTAGGTTCAGCTCAAATGGAAGCGTTTTTCGAAAAACTAAAAGATCAATATGATTATATTATTGTAGATTCTCCTCCAATTATTCCGGTAACTGATTCTGAAATTTTAGCGCAGCTTGTTGACGGAACTATCTTAGTTGTTACTGCAAATTATACTGAAAATGATTTACTAGAAAAGGCTGTTGAAATATTGCAGAGAGATAAATCTACTTTTCTTGGAGTATTGCTGAATCGATTTAGTTACAGAAGCGGATATAGTTCTTATTATAAATATTACTATTATTATTCACGTCCAACTAATGGTTCAAAAAAGAGCCGGATAAAAGCATAAGGCATGCATAAAAAAACTGCAGTTGTAACCGGCGGTGCCGGTTTTTTAGGATCCCACCTTTGTGATAGATTACTTTCTGAAGGAATAAATGTTATCTGTTTAGATAACTTATTAACTGGTCGAATTGAAAACATTGAAGCTCTTTTTACGAATGCAAATTTTCAATTCATAAAACTTGATGTTACTAATTTTATTCATATACCATCAGATGTTGACTATGTACTGCACTTTGCCTCTCCGGCAAGTCCAATCGATTATATAAAATTGCCGATTCAAACTCTTAAAGTTGGCTCACTTGGGACACATAAAACTTTAGGATTAGCCAAAGAAAAAAAAGCAGTTTTTCTTCTTGCCTCAACTTCAGAAGTTTATGGAGATCCATTGATCCATCCTCAAAATGAAGATTATTGGGGGAACGTAAATCCGATTGGTCCTCGCGGAGTTTATGATGAAGCCAAACGATTTTCAGAAGCATTGACCATGGCCTATCATCGGTACCATAATCTTTCTACAAGAATTGTTAGGATATTTAATACTTACGGACCGAAGATGAGGCTTGATGATGGAAGAGCGCTACCATCCTTTTTTACTCAAGCATTGAAAGGCGAAGATTTAACAGTTTATGGTGACGGAAAACAAACGAGAAGTTTTTGCTATGTAAGTGACTTAATTGATGGAATTTATAAATTACTTATCTCTAATGAAGTTCTGCCCGTTAATCTTGGCAATCCTGAAGAGATTACAATTCTTGATTTTGCAAAAGAAGTAATTGAGATAACTAATTCGAAAAGCAAAATTACTTTTAATGATTTACCGATCGACGATCCTCAGATCCGTCAACCTGATATTTCTCGTGCTAAAGAGATCTTAAATTGGGAACCGAAAATTAGTAGGAGAGAGGGGCTTTTATTGACATTAAATTATTTTAAGGAAAATATAAAATAATGTCTAATCAGAAAAATTTTAGAATAGTGTGTAATAAAAAACCCCGTGTGAACACAGGGTTCTTTTGTAAACTATCAGTTTTAGATGATTTTTATTTTAATACATTCCGTCCATTCCACCATGTGGCATTGGAGGCATCGGTTTTTCTTCTTCTTTCTTTTCGTAAACAACAGCTTCAGTTGTAATTAACAATGAAGCTACTGAAGCAGCATTTTCAAGTGCTGTACGAGCTACTTTTGTAGGGTCAATAACACCAGCTTTGAGCAAGTTTTCATACACTTCAGTTTGTGCATTGAATCCAAAATCATTTTTTCCTTCAAAGACTTTATTTAAAACAACTGCACCTTCAAGACCAGCATTTGCAGCAATTTGCTTCAATGGTTCTTCAAGAGATTTTTGAACAATTTTTACTCCGGTAGTTTGATCAATATTTTCTCCTTGAAGTTTTTCAATTGATCCGATTGCTCTAACAAGCGCAACACCACCGCCAGGAATAATTCCTTCTTCAACTGCTGCTCTTGTTGCATGTAATGCATCTTCGACGCGAGCTTTCTTCTCTTTCATTTCGATTTCAGTAGCAGCTCCAATCTTTAATACTGCAACACCGCCAGATAATTTTGCTAATCTTTCCTGAAGTTTTTCTTTATCATAATCTGAAGTGGTTTTATCTATCTGAGCTTTAATTTCATTTATTCTCTTTTTGATGTCATCAGTTTTACCAGCACCTTCAACGATTGTTGTGTTATCTTTATCGATGTTTACTTTTTTAGCTCTTCCGAGGAAATCTAATGTAGCATTTTCTAATTTGAATCCTCTCTCTTCTGAAATCACTGTACCGGCTGTTAAAATAGCAATATCTTCTAACATTGCTTTTCTTCTATCACCAAAACCTGGAGCTTTAACTGCACATACTTTTAAAGTACCGCGTAATTTATTAACAACTAAAGTAGCTAATGCTTCGCCTTCTAAGTCTTCAGCAATTATTATAAGTGATTTTCCAGCTTGAGCTATTTTTTCCAACACTGGTAGAAGATCTTTCATTGCAGAGATTTTTTTATCATGAATCAAGATATATGGATCTTCCAAATTTGCTTCCATTGTTTCAGAATTGGTAACGAAATATGGGGAGATATATCCGCGATCGAATTGCATTCCTTCTACAACTTCCAAACTAGTCTCTGCAGATTTACTTTCTTCCACTGTTATAACTCCATCTTTTCCAACTTTTTCCATTGCGTCTGCAATTAATTCTCCAATTGTTTTATCATTGTTAGCAGAAATGGAACCTACTTGCGCAATTTCTTCTCTTCCGCCAACTTCTTTACTGATAGATTTTAAATATTCAACTACTTTAGTTACTGCTAAATCAACGCCTCTTTTCAAATCCATCGGATTTGCACCGGCAGTTACATTTTTTAATCCTTCACGATAAATTGCTTGAGCAAGAACTGTTGCAGTAGTTGTTCCGTCACCAGCAACATCACTTGTTTTAGAAGCAACTTCGCGAACCATTTGAGCACCCATATTCTCAATTGGATTTTCAAGTTCAATCTCTTTTGCTACAGTAACACCATCTTTAGTGACAGTGGGAGCACCAAATTTTTTATCGATAACGACATTTCGTCCTTTCGGGCCTAAGGTTACTTTAACTGCATTAGCAAGTTTATCAACACCTTGTTTTAGTGCCGATCTTGCTTCACTGCTAAATTCAACTATTTTTGCTGCCATAATTATTCTCCTTTATTTGTTCAAACTTATTTTACAATTCCGTAGATGTCGCTTTCGCGCATAATTAAGTAATCTTCACCATCAATTTTTACTTCTGTTCCAGAATATTTACCGTATAATACAGTATCACCCACCTTAACAGTAAGTTTTGTAACTTTTCCATCATCAGATACTCTGCCTTCGCCGATTGCAACTACTTTTCCTTCAATCGGTTTTTCTTTTGCTGTATCAGGAAGAATGATTCCACCTTTTGTTGTCTCTTCAGCTTCATTTGGTTTAACAACTACTCGGTCATGTAAGGGTTGGATTTTGAATTGTGCCATATTTTATAACCTCCTTTTGAATGATTAGTTAGCACTCAATTTTAACGAGTGCTAATTTAATATTATTTGGAATTTTTGTCAATAAGCTCTGATTTCATTTCAAAAAGAAGGATTTCTTTACCATTGAGTTTGAGAATTAGAAGTGAGTTTGGTCGAACTGCTCAATTTTTTTACAAATTGATAGATCTATTGTAAATGTAGTCTATATTTTTAAGCAGTTTGTTATAATTAAAAATTTCTTCGACTTCTTCTACGCTTAAATAATTTAAAACAACTTTTGAATTAAGCAATTCTTGTTTGAGAGTTTTGTCTTTATTTTCCCATACTTTCATCGCAGAATCTTGTACAAAAGCATATGCTTTTTCTCTCGTCATCCCTTTCTCTGTGAGTTTGAGCAAAACAGTCTGTGAAAAAATCAATCCTCTAGTTTGTTCGAGGTTTTTTATCATGTTCTCTGGATAAATTATTAGATTATCAACTAGCTTAATTGAAAGAGCTAACATATAATCTAAAATAATGCAATTGTCTGGGAGAATTACTCTTTCAACAGAAGAATGAGAAATATCTCTTTCATGCCAAAGTGCAACATTTTCTAAGGCAGCAATAGCATTACTTCTTAACAAGCGAGCAAGTCCGGTTATCCGTTCACTGACTATTGGATTTCTCTTGTGAGGCATAGCCGAAGAGCCTTTTTGTCCTTTTGAGAAAAATTCTTCTGCTTCTAATACTTCAGTCCTTTGTAGGTGACGAATTTCAATAGCTATTTTTTCTAGAGAAGCTCCGATTATTGCAATTGAAGTTAAAAATTGAGCATGCCGATCGCGTTGAATAATTTGAGTTGCAACTAACTCTGGTTTTAATCCTAATTGTTGGCAAACATATTCTTCAACTTTTGGGGATAAATGTTCGAAAGTTCCAACTGCTCCAGAAATTTTTCCCACACTAATATTTTCAATTGCATTTTCTAATCGGGATATATTGCGTTTAGCCTCTTCAAACCAAAGGGCGAATTTCAAACCCATCGAATATGCTTCTGCATGAACACCATGGCTTCGACCAACACAAATTGTATTTTTATGCTCAATTGCTCTTTTTCTCAATGCAGATTTAAGTTGGTTCAAATTATCAAGAAGAATTACTCCGGATGATTTCAATTGAACAGCGAGTGCTGTATCTAAAATATCTGATGAGGTCATTCCGTAATGAATATGTCGGGAAGGGGAGCCGACATACTCAGCAACACAAGTTAGAAATGCAATTACATCATGTTTAGTTGTCTCTTCAATTTCTAGAATTCTTTTAATATCAAATCTTGCCTTAGCTTTAATTTCATTTAAGTCTTCAATAGAAATTTCCCCGAGTTTATGTCGAGCTTCACATGCAAGAATTTCTACATTAAGCCAAGTTTCGAATTTATTGTGTTCGCTCCATATTTTGCCCATCTCAGGACGGGTATATCGCTCGATCATTTTCTTCTCTCTAATTTCATTTTTTTAGTAATCTGTTTGTTATCGCGCATAATTTGAAGAACTAAGTCATCGCCATTTCTGAATTCTTGAAGAATTCCTATTAACGTATTTTCGTTATTCACCTTATACTGATTAACGGCTATGATTATATCGTAAACTTCTAATCCTGATTTATGAGCTGGAGAGTTTCTTGTAATTTGTGTAACAATAACTCCACGAGTACTCTGAAGATTATAAGCTTTAGCTATATTTTGGTCAATTGTCTGAACACTTAGACCAGTCCAAAAATCACGATCTACTTTTCCATTCTCTCTTAACTCATCTAATATTCGTATTATTTTGTTTATCGGAATAGCAAATCCAACACCAATATTTCCAGCTGAACCGGCAGTATAAATCAAGGTATTTAAACCGATTAATTCGCCAAAGGCATTTACAAGTGGGCCACCTGAATTTCCGGTATTAATGGCTGCATCTGTCTGCAGCATATTAACATAATAGCGGTTATTCTGTGCGCCAAGATTCATCCCTTTCGAAGAGATTACACCAACTGTTACCGTTGGTTGATCGTTAATGTCGAAAAGCCCGAATGGATTACCTAAAGCAACGACCCATTCTCCAATTAAAATATTATCTGAATTTCCGAATTTAACATGTGGTAAATTATCTCCTTCAATTTTTAATAGACAAATATCACTAACCGGATCGCTTCCAATTATTTTTGCTTCGTGCTGTGTTCCATCAGTCATTGTCACAATAGCTTCAACTGCATTTCCAGCAACATGGTCATTTGTAAGCACATAACCATCTTGAGATATTATCACACCAGAACCTAAACTTTTAATCGGTTGACTGTAAACCCGATCACCGAAGAATTGTCGGAAGAATGGATCCATTGACCAGATGTCTCTATATTGACGGATTTCTGTGACATTAATACCCACAACCGCCGGACTTACTTCTTTTACAGTTTGAGTAATAATTGTCTGCCTCGAAGAAGCAATATCATCACTTATATTTTTCTTATTCTGGGTGTTGATGGCATTGACACTAGTATCCCCGCCAAATGTACCATAATTATTATTAGATTTATTCGGTACATGAAATATCAATGCATACGCAATTGAGGCAACTAATAGAGTTAAAAGAGCTGTAATTGAAATTATTTTAATTCTGTTCATCTTAAACCTTTTTTATTTTTAGATATTCTTTAATCGGTTCATAGTGCTTAAATAAAATTACGAGAAGTATAAGCGATACAAAAAAAGAGAATTCAAAATTTGTTTGAGCTGGTACAAATGAATATTTATTTAAAATTTCTGAAGATGTGAAAGTAATTATTAAAGTCATAGCTGATGCTATAAAATTTCCAAAATGAATATTCCTTTTATAGATATAAACAATGATCCAGATAATTCCCCAGATTATTAAGGTTGGAAGGGATAGTAGAACTGCACCTCCTCCTGAAGTCGCAAGTCCTCGTCCGCCTTTAAAATTAATCCAAAACGAATAGCAATGTCCGACCACTGCAGAAAATAATCCGATAGCTTCGAGCATAAAATTTTCACCAAACAAAAGTCTTATTAAATAAACTGCTAAAAATCCCTTTAAGAAATCAATAGTAAAAGTTAGAACTGCAATCAGCTTTGAACCAGTTACTCTTAATGAATTCATTGCTCCAACATTACCGGAGCCATTCTTTGTAATATCAATGTTTTTGATTTTTTTTATTAAAATGTATGCAGTAGGAATTGACCCTAGTACTATTCCGATCAAAATACTGAATAAAAATTCCATATTGTTCCTGAAAAATGATGGTTAATTTAATAAATTAATCAAGGCTGTAAAACTTTATATTTAGAATATTATTTACCTCTTTTTATTTGAAAAATGATGAAATAGTTCCATTTAAATTAAATTCGGCTCTTTTTCATAATTAGAAAATTGTTAAATTTAACTACTAAATCTTAAGAGTGATAATTGGAGAAAGCTATGATAAATTACATCGGGCAATTTACAGTTGAACCGGCACTGCCTGAAAAATTAGAACCAATTAGGGAAATTGCTTACAATTTATTTTGGACTTGGAATCACGATGCAATTGATTTGTTTCGAAGGCTTGATAGTAAATTGTGGGAAGAAAGTCATCATAATCCAGTCTTCATGTTAGGAAAGATAAGCCAAGAAAAGTTAAATGAAGCTGCGCTTGATGATAGTTTTCTCTCTCATATGAACCGTGTCTATGTGCAATTAAATATTTATTTGGAAGAGAGGACTTGGTATCAAAAAAATCATAAGTATGATAAAGAAAATATCATAGCCTATTTTTCTGCAGAGTTTGGATTAACAGAATGCCTTCAAATATACTCTGGTGGTTTAGGAGTGCTTTCTGGTGATCACTTGAAATCCGCAAGTGATTTAGGCTTGCCGTTGGTCGGAGTTGGATTGTGCTATAAGGAAGGATATTTTCAACAATATTTGACAAATGACGGATGGCAGCAAGAGCGTTATGAGATTACAGATTTTTATAATCAGCCAATGGCTTTAGTAACTATTGAAGATAAATCTCCATTAAAATTAGATTTAGATTTCCCGGGCAGAAAAGTATTTTTTCAGGTATGGAAAATTCAAATTGGTAGAATCCCTCTTTATTTACTTGATACAAACTTACCTGAGAATAATGATGAAGATAGAAAAATTACTCGAACACTCTATGGAGGAAATGTTGAGACAAGAATTCAGCAAGAAATAATTTTAGGTATCGGAGGAATTCGTGTGTTGCATTCAATTGGGATGCAGCCGTTAGTCTGTCATATGAATGAAGGGCATTCGGCATTTTTATCTTTGGAAAGAATTCGAACGTTGATGAAAAATCATGATCTCAGCTTTCATGAAGCTAAGGATATAAATTTTTACTCCAATGTATTCACAACTCACACACCGGTTCCAGCTGGGATCGATATTTTCCCAAATGAATTAGTTGAAAAATATTTTGCTAACTATTATCGAAATGAATTAGGAATAAGTGATAAAGCATTTTATTCTCTCGGAACAATTATAAAAGATCGAGCACCAAGTAATTTTAATATGGCACATCTTGCCATGAATATGGCTGGATATGTTAATGGTGTTAGTAAATTACATGGAAAAGTATCCAAAAAAATGTGGCAATCAGGCTTTGCAGATATTCCATTTGATGAGATACCAATTGATTACGTTACTAATGGCACTCATACTTTATCACATCTTTCAAATGATATGCAAGAATTACTCTATAGATACCTTGGCGATCGGTTTATGAGAAATCCATCAGATATAAAAGTATGGGAGCGAATTGATGAAATACCTGATGAAGAACTTTGGCGTACTCACGAAAGAAGAAGAGAAAGATTGGTTGCCTTTGCTCGAAATCGTCTGCGTAAACAAATTATCGAAAGAGGAGGATCAGCAATTGAACTTAATGCAGCAAAGGAAGTTTTAGATGCTCAAGCTTTAACTATTGGATTTGCAAGAAGATTTGCTACTTACAAGAGAGCGACATTGATTTTTCAAGATATTGAAAGACTTTCAAGTCTTCTGCTTCATTCATCTTATCCGGTGCAATTTATTATTGCCGGTAAAGCGCATCCAAAAGATGAAGAAGGGAAAAAGTTGATTCAAGAAATAATTGCTATGACTAAAGATCATCATTTAAAGAAGAAAATTGTTTTTCTTGAAAATTATGACATGAATATTGCAAGATATTTAGTTGAAGGATGTGACATATGGCTTAATAATCCACGAAGACCTTTAGAAGCGAGCGGAACCTCTGGAATGAAAGTTATTGCTAATGGTGGTCTAAACTTAAGTGTTTTGGATGGATGGTGGGATGAAGCATACCGAAATGATGTTGGATGGAAAATTGGTAATGGTGAGGAATATGACAACCTTGATTATCAAGATGAAATTGAAGCAAGATTAATTTATGAAATTTTAGAAAAAGAAATCGTTCCAACATTTTATAAAAGAAGTGAGGACAAACTACCTCGAGAATGGATTCAGATGATGAAAAATTCTATGAAAACTTTAGGTCCACTTTTCAACACGCATAGAATGGTTCAACAGTATGCTGAGAAATTTTATTTTGCATCTTATGAAAAAAGAAAAACATTATTGAAAAACAATTGTGAAAGGGGGAAACATTTTTCATTATGGAAATCAAAAGTGTATGAAAATTGGAATAAAGTAAAAGTTATTAATGTTGAGGAAGAAGATAAAAACGGTGGCCTTAAGGTTGGGCAGAAGTTTCCTATTATTGCTGAGGTAGAACTTGGAGATTTAACTCCTGATGATGTAGATGTACAAATCTATTTCGGTAGGATAGATAATGGTTCATCTGAAAGTAGAACAAAAGTCAAAATGATTTATTTGCCTAAAAAATCTAAGTCGGGAAAATATTTATACCGATGTGAAATTGAATTGAAGGACACCGGGCAATTCGGTTTCACATTAAGAATTCTTCCTAAGAATGATGTTTTAATAAATCAGTTTGAATTAGGTCTTATTCGATGGGCTAATACTTAAATAATTTGAATCGAGCGTGATTTCAGTGCAAAGAAGCTCAAATAATTTTATATTTAATCACAATTTAGAAATCATTTTAAAATATGCTTCTTGAAACCTTAGACCTTAGAACTAATGACGTTCTTATTTACTCTCAAAATTTATTTAACTTCAATGAGAGTTTTAAGATAATTTATAAAAATGAAAAGATTCGTCGTCCTCACCGGATTAGTTATTTTGATGTTTGTAATATAGTCAAAGAACCAACCGCAAAGAACTTAATTATATATCGTTTATTGACCAATGTTAATAGTTTAGATGCCTACTCTACAAAGTATGGATATTTTATTAATATCAACGGCAAAATGGAATTGATTTATTTCGATCCAATTTTTGCTATAAAAGATTTAAGGCATCTTAGATTTGATTTAGATCCGAGTCGGTTTAGATTTAAAATTCAGCAAGTCGGACTTACATCTCTAACTCGATGGGAGGGAGAACCAAATTTTGCTGAAGTTTACAATTTTGATTTGAAAGCTGTTGAAGCTCAGAACCAGAATGATAAAATATTTGCAGATGCAATTTTTGCATTTGACAACAATTTTATCGACGAAGAATTAGAAAAAGAAAAAAATCAAAAACAAGTAAAGAAATCATCACTAAAAGAAACAGTTATCGATCCGGTTGCAAATCTAAAAAATATTGCAGAAGATTCATCAACTCAATCAACTCAATTAAACTTACCTAAAACTCCAAACTCAGAGCAGATTAAAGATTTAAGAGAAGAGATTATTAGCTTACTTAAACAAGCACTGAATATTCCTGACGAACAAAAAACAGACAAAATAAAATCTACTCAAGTCGAATTTGATGAAAATGGAAATCATGATCAGGTTAAAAGCGTATTCGATCTTTTTAAATCAACAACAAAATCTGATGGTTTAACTGAAAGGGAGAAAGATTCAGTTATTCTAAAATTTAATAAGTAAAGTTGATTGATTTATTAAAAACTTTTTGAAATATTCTCAAATATCAAAAGATTTAGAATTACTATTATCGTAATTATTCAACCAATTCTAGAATTTAAAGTTTGGCTGCTTCTCGAGGGCTGAATTTCATAAAATTATTTTTTTCAGTTTATGTGACTAACAGTGCGGAGCTGTATTTAAAAGCAATTAATAATGTATAATGAATAATTTATAGTACTGAATGAAGAAATCAGATTTCAGAACAACACCTGATTACATAAAACCGATAACAGATAACTGACCACAGATCTCTAAAAACATGGACTACAAATCAAATCTTCTCGAACAAATAAGTAGTAAAACAGCAGTAATTGGTGTTATCGGGATGGGTTACGTTGGTCTACCTTTAGCACTTAGATTTGCTGAAAAAGGATTTAAAGTATTCGGATTTGATATCGATAAAAAGAAAATTCCTATTCTGAACAAAGGAAACTCTTACATAAAACATATCCCTTCATCAAGAATCAAAAAGCAAGTTGAACGTAAAAAATTTAAAGCAACGAGTGATTTCTCCAAATTAAAACATTGTAATGCTATCGTCATTTGTGTCCCCACTCCTTTAACTGAGCATAGAGAACCAGATATTTCTTTTGTAAAGAGCTCAGGTAAGACAATTGCAAAATACTTGCAGAAGGGACAGCTTATTGTTTTAGAATCCTCAACATATCCAGGTACAACAGAGGAAATCCTATTGCCATTATTCTCTAAATCAAATGGCAATAAATATGAAGTTGGTAAAGATTTTTTCTTGTCCTTTAGTCCTGAAAGAGAAGACCCAGGGAACAAGAAATATCATACTGGGAATATACCAAAGATTGTAGGTGGAATAACAAAGAATTGTTTAGATGTATCTTCTGCTTTATATAGTAAAATTGTAAATCAGGTAGTTAAAGTATCATCGTGTAAAGTTGCTGAATCAGCTAAACTTTTAGAAAATATTTATCGCTCCGTAAATATTGCACTTGTAAATGAACTTAAAATGATCTTTGACAAAATGGGAATTGATGTTTGGGAAGTTATCGAAGCTGCTAAAACAAAACCATTTGGGTTCCATGCATTTTATCCTGGTCCAGGATTAGGGGGGCACTGCATTCCTATTGATCCATTCTATCTTGCATGGAAAGCACGAGAATATGATATTCCGACAAGGTTTATTGAACTAGCTGGTGAAATAAATACTAACCAACCCTACTACGTTGTTAGTAAAGTGATTGAAGTGTTAAATAAATCTCAAATCTCAATTCGCAATTCTAAAATACTCATTATGGGTGTAAGCTATAAGAAGAATATTGATGATATGCGCGAATCACCAGCGTTAAAAATTATTGAGATATTAAAAGAGAAAGGAGCAAATGTTGATTATTATGATCCTTACGTACCTAAACTACCGAAAACAAGAAAATATGATTTTGGGATGAAATCACTTAACTTAAATAGGTTTGAATCTGAGATTGGTTCTTTTGATTTGGTTTTGTTAATAACCGATCATGATAAATTCAATGTTGGATTGATTGCAAAGAAAAGTAAACTTATTTTAGATACAAGAAATTTTATTAGGAAGAAAAAAAAGATAAAATATAATTAATATTAAATATTCTATCCCCATTTAGCAGCCAAATCTTCACCTCAGAAGAAGACCAAGCAAAAAACCTAGTATGCTTATCCACTGCTACTTGGGGATTTTTTTTCTTGTGAAATGGAATATGGTAGTGATATTTCTTTCAGGTTTGCTTTGATATCCTACAAGATATTTGACAAGAATCTTAAAATTAATTTGACAAATAGAAAATTTTATTCCCACACAATTAATTGCACCCAATTTTTCTCAAGTTTTTACTTACTAAATTATAACATGTTTTAAACTAATAAGGTAATATATAATTAATATCGATATCCTTGTTTTTCAAAAATATAATTAAAGTAAATGTCTCTTGGATTATTTTTAGTTTATTCGCTTTTCTAGCTGGTTTGACTGAAAAAGATTGGCCGAAAGAATATTTTAAATCACTCATTTCCTTTCTTTCAAAGCATCAAAATTATAAGATTATTTTACAAGGGAATAAAAGACAGAGACGCTTTATCAAAAAAATAATGCTTAAAAAGTCGGAAAGCGTTTTTAATATTGCTGGAAAATATTCATTGCACGAAAGTTCATCTCTATTATCTAAGCTTACTTATTTGTTGGCAATGATCTGGATTTTCACATATGGCAGTAGCATTAGGATTAATATGATTGGGCTTGTAGATTGTGGCTCATATGGAATCTTTTTCCCTTATCCATGAATAATAACGGCCATTTGATGTATAAAGATTTTTATTGCAAAAGATGTGAATGGCGATGTATACATTCAACACGAATATTCTAGATGGAGTAACCCCAGAATAAGTTTATAAACTCTCAATGGAAACCCTTGATGGAAAAATGATACTGATAAAATAACATTGAGTAATATTCAATTACCTTTGTATAGTCATGAGCAAATAGTTTCAATTGTTGAGAAAGCGATAACAAATAATGATAAGTTGAATTTACTTTATTGTGATTTCAGAATACTAAATTATTTGAGAAAAAATCAACTAAATATATTTACCAATTACTCTACCATTGCATA
>Ga0194127_10000221_pt1 | contig 92676 bp, 81 predicted proteins | sample TA2KigC100mmetaG_FD_148624 | JGI IMG/M metagenome (GOLD analysis project Ga0194127, IMG submission 148624) | Freshwater microbial communities from Lake Tanganyika, Tanzania - TA2015036 Kigoma Deep Cast 100m | ecosystem: Environmental > Aquatic > Freshwater > Lake | place: Tanzania: Lake... | reverse complement strand
GGTTACGAAGTCACCCTGAGGCCTCGACCATCGGACCTTCTGAGGTTCAGAAAGTCTCTTAGCCATGTTTCAAAATCATTTCCTTGCAAAACACTTCAGTGATAACCGTTTTTCAGCATCCTGCTAGGCCATGGGGCGCATTCGCACGCCGGTCTCACTTCTCTCCATGAGCATGAAATCCTTTGGATTCCTGATACTGCTTTCCGTTCTGGCCTCCACACCGAGTGTCGTTGCTCAAGTCCCTTCAGCTTCGCGTGAACCTCAATCGATTTCCGCAGACACATCCACAGTTGTGCTTCCTGATACCCTCATCCTCTATCGCTCAGACGTCGATACCGTCGTTGTCTATTCGGCGAGAGACTCCATTTCGTATTCGATGAATTCCCGCTTCATGAGACTCTATGGAAGTTCAGAGATCAAATACCAGGCAATCGGACTGAAAGCCGCGCGGATTGGAATCAACTGGGACAACGCAACACTGGAGGCAGAAGGTGCTGAACAGAAGAGTGATACGGGGGAGACGAAGATTATCGGATCGCCCATACTCATTGATGGAAGAGAGGAGTTCAAAGGGGAACAGATTGGATACAACTTCCGGACGAAGAAAGGAAGGATTACTCTGGGGACGACGGAGATGGAGGGGGGATACTATCACGGAGACAGGATCAAAAAGGTCGAACCCGATGTGCTGTTTGTTGCGGACGGTCGATACACAACGTGTGATCTCGAGGAGCCGCATTTCTACTTCTTCAGCCCAAAGATGAAGGTGATCCTGCGCGAAGTTGTGATTGCCGAACCGGTCTATTTCTACATTGCCGATGTGCCGGTCTTCGCCCTTCCGTTCGGCGTTTTTCCGAATCGCGCCGGGCGGAGGTCCGGGATCATCGCTCCGGCGTACGGCGAAGATGCCCGCTACGGGCGCTATCTGAGTCACTTCGGGTACTATTGGGCAATCAGCGACTATCTCGATCTCTCAAGCACGGTCGATCTCTATTCACGCGGCACGTGGGTAAGCAACTCAATGTTTCGCTACGCGCTGAGATACAACTTCACAGGCTCCGTTATGGCAAGCGTGGCTCGAAGGGTTCAGGGGGAAGCAGGAGATCCGGATCGATCGGAATCGCGAGACTACAGCGTTCAGCTCAACCACTATCAGCAGATCGACCCGACATCCAATCTGAGCGTCAATTTCAACTTCTCGAGCGGAAGCTATTTTAGAAACTACAGCCGGACCATCGACGAGATCCTTCGTCAAAACATTGTCTCGAACGCTTCCTACTCGAAGACATGGACAGAGACCAACCGTTCCCTCTCGCTTTCGCTCCGGAGAGACCTCAGTCTTGTGACCGATGATCTCGACGAGCTCCTTCCGTCGATTTCATTCACACAGGGGACTTTTTTTCCGTTCAAGAAGAGGGGAGGTGGAAACGTTGGTGGAGAGCAGGAGTGGTACGAGCAAATCGGCATTTCATACGGTGTGAATGCTTCCAACCAACGGACACGGACATCGCGATCAATTGATTCTATCAAAACCGGTCCGGATGAACTTTCGCAGGTGAAGCAATTTCAGCAATCTTCAACCCAGACAATCCTCCAGAACATGTCGCTGAGTTTCTCACCCAAGCTTGGCCATATCTCGGTCTCGCCCTTCTTCTCGTTCCGTGATGATAGGCTGTTTGGGGAGGATAAGACTCCGTTTCGAAACAAAGCAGACAGCAGTGTGGGATTTACCCGACAAAGTCGGCGGCACGGAAAAGGATTTCTCTCGACCGGTATTTCTTCCGGGACGCGTTTCTACGGAATCGCTCAACCGAATGTTTGGGGAATCACAGCATTGCGGCATACAGTAAGTCCCAATCTCAGTCTGACCTACGGCAAACAGGTCTACGGCGCAGATGCCTCTCCCTTCTCGTTGAGTTCATCGCTGAATGTTCAGAATCTTTTTGAAATGAAATATCAACCGAGCGATACTGCGCAGGAGCAGAAGATCCAGCTGATGAACATCGGGATGAATCTCTCGTACGACTTCACCCGGCCGGAGCAGAGGTTGAGCGAGCTCTTCATTTCGTATCGGACAGATCTCGGCCGCAATCTGAGTTTGAGTGCGGGAACATCCCACAACTTCTACGAGTTCGATCCGGTTCTCCAACGCAGGGTGAACCGGTTCCTCATCAAGGAACAGGGATACCTCGCGGACCTGACGAGCTTCAATGTCGCGTTTTCGCTCTCACTGAGCGGTCAACGGAAAGCGAGAGCAGGAGGCACGACTGCTCCGGCGGAAATTCAGGCAGAGCAGGATCGCCTCAGCCAGCCGTTGGGGGGTGCGATGCCGGCTCCTCAAGGGATGCAGGGATATCAGGACGAATCAAGTGATTTCAGTATCCCCTGGAATGTGAGTCTGAATTTCAATTTCTCGCAGAGTCAGAGCGATCCCCGTGTCAAGACCCGCAGTGCCTCCATTTCGACGAACCTCTCGTTTAATCTCACCGAGCAGTGGAAAATTTCGGCAAGCGGCAACTATGATTTCACGCAGAAACGGTTCGCCGCCCCCACCATAAACCTCTCCCGCGACCTCCATTGCTGGATCATGAATTTCTCCTGGTATCCGATCGGATTCTATCGCGGGTACAGATTGGAGATTCGTGTGAAAGCGCCTCAGTTGCAGGACATCAAAGTGACCAAGCAGGATAGCGAGCGAGGTGTGTACTTCTAGGAGGACAACGATGCTCGTTGTCCTACGATTCATCTCCATCGGATGAATCCCCTGTCCGCCACACGCTCGTGCGCTAGCGGAAGGCAGGGACTTCCCCGAAGGGGTCCTTCGGACAGTCGATGCCGTTGGCCGGAAGTGACCGGAGTTGCAGGCGCGGTCCTGTCCAAACGAAAGTTCTGATAGCATCGAATGTGCAGATGACAATCAGCTGTGTAGAAGAGGGCAAAAAAGCTTGTTCCCACGGGGGACCGCGGGAACAAGTTGGAAGGCGAGGTGCTGTCGGGAATTTCTTCCCGACACTGATTCTCTCCCCACGGGAGACGAGGGAGGGGGATCGACTGCGTAGATGACGGTCAGCGAGCTACGCTGATTTCCGCTCTTCGTAGAGGTAGATTGCCTCCTTCGACTTCAATATCGTATCGCGCGTGACGATACACTTGGAGACATTTTTGCGCGAGGGAAGATGATACATGATATCGAGCATCACCTCTTCAATGATTGACCGGAGCGCACGTGCGCCGGTGCCACGCTCCATTGCTTTTTCCACTACCGCTTTCAACGCTCCATCCTCAAACTCCAGCTCAACTCCTTCCATCAGAAAGAGCTTCTTGTACTGCTTGACGATGGCGTTGCGCGGCTCGGTGAGAATGTTGAACAACGCGGCCTCATCGAGTGAATGCAATGTCGCGGCGACAGGGAGACGACCGACAAATTCCGGTATCAATCCGTACTTCAGCAAATCATCCGGTTCAACGCGTGAGAGATAGTAGTCGCGGTTCTTGCTCTTCTTTCCCTTCACGTTCGCCCCGAATCCCATCGGATTCTGGCTGATGCGTCGCTCAATGATTTTTTCTAATCCCTCGAACGCGCCGCCGCAGACAAAAAGAATGTTCTTCGTGTTGACGTTGATGAGACTCTGTTCCGGATGTTTCCGACCCCCTTTGGGAGGGACACCGGCAATTGTTCCTTCGAGAATCTTCAGAAGCGCCTGCTGAACTCCTTCACCCGAAACGTCTCGTGTGATGGACGCACTGTCGCTCTTCCGGGTGATCTTGTCAATCTCGTCGATGTAGACGATCCCGCGCTCCGCCCGCTCCACATTATGGTCAGCGTTCTGCAGGAGATAGACGAGAATAGTCTCGACGTCGTCACCGACGTAGCCGGCTTCGGTCAACGTCGTAGCGTCGGCGATGGCAAACGGGACGTCGAGTACGCGCGCGAGAGTTTGGGCAAGAAGCGTCTTTCCTGTTCCGGTCGGACCGACGAGCAAGATGTTGCTCTTCTCGATCTCGACTTCGTCAAGATTCGTCAAGTAGTCGGCCGAGTCGACCCGCTTGTAATGATTATACACCGCAACGGCCAAGGTGCGTTTGGCATATTCCTGTCCGATGACGTATTCGTCGAGGGCTTTCTTGATGTCGATCGGGGTGAGGGATGTTCGGGCAGGCTTGCGGCGTGCACGGATTGCCGCGAGGTTGTTTCTGATGATATCGACTGAGCTTGAAACGCACAGATCGCAGATATAGACATCGGGGCCGGCGATGATGCTGCCGACTTCTTCAGGAGAACGACCGCAGAACGAACAGGTGATCTTTTCTCCTTGCTTGGGCTTTTGCGTCATAGCGTTGTCCTGAGTGCTGAGTGGGTCGCGACCGGCGCTACTTCTCTTTCTTGCCGTCGGTTGAGCGTTTGGTCAGGATGTTGTCGATCAACCCGTACTCTTTCGCGTCGGCAGACGAGAGATAGTAGTCCCGATCGGTGTCCTTCTGAATCTGTTCGAACGGCTTGCCGGTATGGACGGCGAGGATTTCGTTAATGCGCTTCTTCGTCCGGAGAATTTCCTCTGCCTGAATGCTGATGTCGGATGCCGTTCCCTGTACGCCTCCCCACGGCTGGTGAATCATGATGCGCGCGTTGGGAAGTGCGGTGCGCTTTCCTTTTGTTCCGCCCGCGAGCAGCACTGCCGACATGCTCGCCGCCATCCCGATGCAAATCGTCGAAACGTCTGGGCGAATGTACTGGATGGTATCATAAATCGCAAGTCCGGCCGTGACGCTTCCTCCCGGACTATTGATGTACAGATTGATGTCCTTATCGGGATCCTCCGACTCGAGGAAAAGAAGCTGGGCGATGACGAGACTCGAAATCGCATCGTCGATCGGGGTGCCGATGAAGACAATGCGCTCTTTGAGCAGGCGCGAGAAGATATCGTATGCCCGTTCGCCCCGACCCGTTTGTTCGACCACAATGGGTACCAACTGATTGTAGATTTCCATCTTCGCGCTCATGTGTTGTTGTCCTTTCCTGGTTCCTACGATTCTGCGGGTGTGGCTTTCACTTCCTTGATCTTTGCGTGCGAGAGAAGCAGCTCGATCAACTTGTCACCGACGATCCGGTCCTTCATCTGGTCGGATGATTTGTAGTAATTGAGCAGGCGATCCTTGTCGATGCCCATGCGGGGTGCTTCGCGTTCGGCTATGGCAACGAGATCGCTCTCTTCAGCCGTGAGATCCTCCGCCTTGATGAGCTCTTCCCGCAAGAGAGCCCAGCGGGATTGGTAGATGGCGTACGCCCGGTTCTGTTCGTTGAAACGCCCGATGTCGAATCCATGTGGAAGCTCTTTCTTCGGATACTGCTGTTTTACCTCCTCGAGCAATGATTCCAAGACGTTGCGTACGAGTGATTCCGGTGCCTGGAACTCATGAATGCGGAGGAGTTCCGCGGCCAGCGCGTCGATCATCTGTCGACGGCTTCGCTCGTTCCAGTAGGAGACGAGGTCGTCGTGAATGCTTTTGCGAAATGCCTCGACATCGGTAGACTTACCGGATGTGATCTTGTTGACGAACTCGCTGGAGAATTCCGGGAGGGTAACTTTTTCAATCTTATCGACAGTCAACTTCAGATTGACGGTATGGGTGTGATCGCCATGTTTGTCCTCGAACGCGACGCGGTACTCGCCCCCTTTCTCACTGGCCTTAAGGGCATTGTGAAAGGGTTCTTCGAGTTTCGGATCGGCGAGATAGAAACGGGCCTTCTGTGTATTCTTTCCGATCAGAGGGACGCCGCTCGGGTCCATTTCCTGCAGAGTAGCCGAGACGACATGCTCATCATCGGTGACTGCGTCGGTTTCGCTGAGCGTGCTGTGGATCCGGCGCAGGCGCTCAATCTCCCGTTCGACGTGTTCATCGGTGATCGTGTAGACCGGCTTCTCGATTGACACGCCTTTGTACTTCCCGACCTCGATTGTGGGGCGGACATCGTATTGAATCTTCACGCGGAATTGCTCGCCCCGCGTGTAATTCATATCCACGATCACTGGCTCGCCGATCGGCTTGAGATCGTTTTCCTCGATCGCCTGCTTGTAGAGGATGCCGGCAACTTCAGGAAGAGCTTCGTGTTCGATCAAATCGCCATAGAGCTTCTTGACGATGTCGAGCGGTGCCTTCCCCTTCCGAAATCCTCTAATATCCGCCTTCGGACGGAATTCGCGATATGCTTTGTCAAAATGCGGCTTGAGTTCTTCCGCAGTTGTCGTAATCTCTACTTCCCGGGATACTTCGGAGAGTGTCTGTACGTTGACTTCCAAAATCAACCTCCAAAAAAACGAACTGACTTGTTAGGCGTAATGCCGAATTCAAAACTACAATGGTTTTGTGGGCACGGAGGGAGTTGAACCCCCACGGGTTGCCCCATTGGATCCTAAGTCCAACGCGTCTGCCAGTTCCGCCACGTGCCCGCCTGTTCACATCACCGCAGGGAACGGTGAAAAAGAAAAAATCCTCAAAATCGCTCGGATTGAGGATTTTCAAAGGCGGATCAATATAGAAAGAGATTGCCTGAAATGCAAAATGACCAGTTGTGGGCGTTTGCGTGTTCGCTGTTTGTCCTCTATCGCCCTGAACGCTGAATCTCGTTGAGTTTCATCAGGTAGTCGACAGCCGCCTGACGTAACGGATCGATGTTGATCGCGTTGTTGAAATACTCTCGCGCCTTCTGATAGTTACGCGCGTTCTGGTAGGCGAGTCCCAGCTGGATGTTCGTTTCGTAGTTGTGAGGATTGATTGTCAGCGCTTTTTCGAAATGCTGGATTGCCCGCGCGGGATCTCCATCTCCGAGATAGGCGAGTCCGAGGTTGAAGAAGATCTCCCAGTACTGATTCCCGTATCGCAGCGCGGTATTCAGAACTTCGATCATCGGCTTGTAGTTTCCCCCGCGTCGGTAGAGATCAAATGCTTCACGATACGCACTCAGGTGTAGCGTATCCAACTGGTACGCACGCTGAAAAAAGGTAATTGCGCGAATCGGATCACCGATCCGGGAGTAGTACTTCCCCCATCGGTACGAGCTAAACGCAAAATCCGGGGCTATGGTATTCGCTTGCCGGTACTTCTCGAATGCTGCCTCCGTCTGCCCGCCTTCTTCCGTCTTCCGTGCCTCCCGGAGGATCGCGACCACGTCTGCGTAGCGCTTTGTCCGACGCACCTCAATCATCGCTCGCATTTCATCGAATCGTTCGGTCAACAGGGGCTCAGAGCAGGTCCGGAAGATGAGGAAGATCTCTTTCAGCGCGGCATCGTACCGACCAAAGAAATAGTCCTCTACCGCTTTGAGCATCGAGTAATACGGTTGCGTGAACGACGCCGAGTCTTTCAGGACGTTGGGGAGAAACTCGAAGGAGAAGAGAGGATTGCGTCGCGCGAATCGCTCGTTTGAGAGACGCGTGAAGGTCTCGTACGATTCATACAGATTGTACTTGACGAGGCGGGCGTGGAGTTCTTGAGGAATTGTGAATACGAGTGTCGTGGACGCTGTGTCGAGAAAATCGACGGACGAAAACGCATAGGCAAGCGTTTCGATCATATGTTGATACAAATATCCCGTTCTCGCCCCCGAACCTCCGTCGAGGATCCACCGTACGTTCTGATCGTCAAGAATATCTTGAAGCGAATCTCTCGTTGCGCGACTTGTCTGGAGAATCTGTCTGGCCCGATCGTAGATGAGAGAGGCCCCCGGTTCGAACGGTGTGATCCCGAGCGATGGATCCGGCAAGGAGTCGACGACATACTGAATGAACGGCCGGAGGGAATCGACGGCGCGGATGCGTTGCTTCAGGTCGAGCATAACATCTCCCGCAGATCCGTACAGAGCGCTTTCGTGACGAGCGAGGAACGATTCAAAAACTCTGCTCCGTTGATCCTTCAGCTCTGCGTACCCGGGAAATATCTTGAGAGAATCGTTTTTCAGCGCCGTGGCATAGGTCGCGATCGCCGCACGGAAAGCCCCGGACGAATACTCCGTTGAGGCCTTCGTTGTGAGTCTGTCAAAGGTAGCATACCCGGGCCACAACTCCATCGGTACCTTGAACTCAATCTGGTTGACAAGCTGGTCGATGCGGAACTGAACGAGAAACTGTTCGTTGATCTTCAGTTCTTTGGAGAATCCCAGGAGGATGGAGGAATCTGCGAGGAGCATCTCGCTCCGGCTGAGTATCGGGAATTCCTTCTGGTTCTGATACAAAGAAAGTTTCGGAACATCGTCCTTCACGAATCCGGCATCGGGAAGCCAGCCGCCCACAGGACGAATCAGGAAGTAGTATTGAGCGTGCGCGTTGACATTGTGGCTCGTGAGGGGAAGCTGACGATCGGCGTTGCTCATGGAGAGCGACATGAACCGAGGCGGACCGATTCCCAGAAATCCCGATTTCTCCTTCACTTTGAATTCGACCGACGGGACCTGCCCTGCGGCGCTGAGGATCATCAGAACAACCGGGAAGAGCAGGATCACGAGGCGGTTCATTCTTTGCTCCGTGTGTGAGAGAATTGCGGGAGGATGGGCTCTGGCAACGGCTCAGGAATATATCAAATGAGGGAGGGAGATGCAATCCGTACGGGCGTTACTGAGCATCGATCACTTGGCGCACGCGTGCAAGAATACGTTCCGGGACATAAGGTTTCTGCACGAAGTCTTTTGCCCCTGCTTTGAGCATTTCAGACTTCAGAGAGCTATTGAAGTAGCCGCTCGCCATGATCGCTCGCAGGGTCGGTTTGATTGCCCTCATCTGTTGGAATGCCTCCCAGCCGCCCAGTCGCGGAAGCCCCATGTCGGTGAGGACGAGCGCGATCTCGTCAGCGTGTTCCTTGAATATCTCCATCGCCTCGACACCGTCCGCGGCGGTGAGGACGGTGTACCCCTTCGACTCAAAGATCGTCTGCAGCAGGTCACGGAGCATATCTTCGTCCTCGACGAGGAGGAGTGTCTCGGTTCCCCCGAGTGGTTCCTCTTCGGCGGCGACCTCCTTCGCCACGGGTCCCTTTTCCCAGGATGGCACCGGAAGGTACAGAGAGAAACTCGTACCAACGTCCAGATCGCTTTCAAAGCTGATGAAGCCGTTGTGCCCTTTCACGACGCCGTACACGAGCGACAGCCCCATCCCCGTCCCTGTGCCGGGTTTGGTTGAGAAGAACGGTTCGAAAATGTGATCCTTCGTGCTGGCGGACATTCCCTCACCGGTGTCGCTGACGCCGATTTCGAGGTACGGCCCGTTTTGAGCCTCGGGGAATCTCTCTTTGAGGTCGATGTCTCGCACGAGGGAGGTGGTGAGGGTGAGTGTGCCTCCGCTCTTCATGGCATCGCGGGAGTTCACGCACAAATTGAGAACAGCCTGGTGAAGCTGGTTGGCGTCGGCGATGATCAGAGGAAGACCGTGTTCCAGGTTGAGAGAGATCGCGATCGAACGAGGAAACGTCTCGTAGAGAAGTTTCGACAACTCTTCAAGAACGTTGTTGATATCGACCGGCTCGAAGACGGCAGCGGTCTTCCGTGCAAACGTGAGGAGTTGACCGACCAGTCCTGCTCCTCTGCGGGCGGCGCGAAGGATGGATTCGATGTCGATCGAATACTTCTCCGGATCGTACATCTTCTGCATCCGCGATGCGTATCCGATGATGATACCTAAAATGTTGTTAAAGTCGTGGGCAATGCCTCCGGCAAGCGTACCGATGCTCTCCAGGCGTTGAGCGTGGAAGAGCTCCTCCTGGAGTCGTTTTCGTTCCGTAATGTCGTAGAGATAACCTCTCACCCCGACAAAATGTCCTGACTCGTCGAATTCTCCGGAAATGTTTCCGATGACATGGATCGGCTTGCCGTCCTTCCGGATGAGCTCCCGTTCGTAATCGAAAAGGCGTTTCTCTCTCGAGATGCGTTTGAGGAATTCGCTCTTCTTTTCCGGGCTCGGGTAGAGCAGCGAAGCCGGCGCGGCCAGCGCTTCTTCGCGCGATTCGTACCCCATCAGACGCAAGAATGTCGGGTTGCAGTCGATGATCTTTCCCAACGCATCGGTGACGAAGATACCGCTGACGTCATCCTCAAAATACCGCCGATATCGATCCTCGCTCTTCTTGATGGCCACTTCTGCTTCGCGTTGCTCCGTGATATCGCGGGCGACCCAGAGAGCGGTATCTTCCAGCATGGGGGTGACGACGGCAGAGAACCACACGATGCGACCCTCGAGGGGAAGCTTGTATGAGAATCGCATCGGTTTTCGAGTTGAGACAACGTTTCGAACATAGCTCAGAAACTCGTCCGCTACCTCGCGTGAAAAAATGTCGTGAAACGTCTTTCCGAGGAGTTGATCTGCCGGACGCGAGAGGAGCGTTGTTCCTGTGGAGGCGATTTTGATGTACTTCCCGTCGGTGTCGACGACGAAGACAATATCGGTCATGGCGGCAAAGAGCGCTCGGAGTTCGGCCTCCGATTCGCGGACGCGCTGATTCGCGAGGAACCGCGCGGTGATGTCGCGCTGTACACCCCACGCTCGGACAAAATGTCCGTCCTCAATAATCCCAACCAGATTGTTTCGGAAATAGCGGATGCTCCCGTCCTGCACCGATCTTTCGGATTCGACGTCGACCAGCCGATATCCGGATTGAACGAACTCGCGGAAGAAGTCGGCGTTCTTGGGAAATGCCGGAGAAAAGATCTCCCTGATCCGAGCACCTTCGATTTCTGCTGCCGTCGCGTAGCCGTGCTCCCGCGCCATCGTGTCGTTTGATTCGGCGAGGTATGCGTGACGGAAGATCAGCTCAACCTGTTCGTTGACTGGCAGGTTGACGGAAATCGGTACATTGGTTTCGAGTCGCCAGATGGCTTCGCGGCTCTGCTCAACAAACATTCGATACCGTTCCTCGCTCTGGCGTAGCTTCTGTTCCGATTCCTTCCGGTGTGTGATCTCGCTGATGGTCCCGATAACACCAACGATCTGACCCACAGAATTGCGGAGCGGCTCGTACACGATCGATTGCCATCCGGCGCGACCGGTCTGGGGGATGGTGTACCGGATATCCCCGGATCGTGCCGGCTCGCCGCGAAACGCTTTGTGAATGAGCTTGTCCGTCCCGAACTGCCGAACATGGGGGAAGAGATCCGGCGCGCGTTTGCCGAGGACTTCTTTCGCCTTCATCCCCGTCATCGATTCCATAAAACTGTTCCAGACAACGTAGCGAAGCATGTGATCGAAGACGACGATGCCCTGGCCGGCGCTCGAAATGATCTGCTGATTCACATACGATGCTTCCGCAAGGGTTTCTTCGGCCTCTTTTCGTTCGCTGATGTCGCGGGAAACGGCAACGAGCTCCTGGGTTCCTCGCTTGATTCCGCGGATCGGTTTCATCGTGGTTTCCAGCCACACGAACGAGCCGTCTTTTCGCGTCATCCGGTGCGATTGGACGAGGTCTGCACCGCGGCGACCAAGCCGAGTAAATGACGAACGGACACGCTGGCGATCGGAGACAGGGATGAACGAGAATAGGGATTGACCGACCAATTCTGCAGGAGCGTACCCGAGCAGCGATCGACAAATCGGCGATGCGTAGAGAATTGAACCGGTCTTGGAAATGCGGGTGATGAGGTCCGTCGAATTTTCTGCGAGGAGTCGATATCGCTGTTCGTTCTCTTGAGAGGATAGGACGGTACGCTTCAGCGATGTGGTCTCGTAGGCCGACCCCACGATTGACGGGATCCCGTCAATCAGCACGTGCCTGAGGGCCAGATCAATCCATCGAATCTCTTTTTGACGGGTAACGATCTTCAGTTCGCGCTTGATGGTGCCGAAGTTCGCGGAGCGGAGCGGGAGCTTCCGGAAATCGGCCCGTGAATCCGGATGGAGTATCTTCTCGAATTTCATCCGGAGGAGTTCCTCGACGCGATATCCCGTCAACTCGCTGGCGGCGACGTTGGCGTACCGGATTGCGCCGTCGGTGAGGATGATGATCGCGCAGGGAACCGCCTCGGCCATCGTATGGAATCGTGCCTCACTCTCTTTCAGGGCGGTTTCGGCCGCCTGTCGATGCCGTTCGGCGGATTTCTTCGCGAGCGCGTTCTTGATCGCGGGTGCGAGTCTCTTCAGCCGGTTCTTGAGGACGCAGTCATCCGCTCCCTCCTTGAGACACGCGACGGCCGACTCCTCATCGATGGACCCGGTGACGACAAGAAGCGGAATTCTGGAAGAAGCCGTCGCGAGCAGCTTCAGAGCGTCACGAGCCGAAAAAGATGTACGGGAATAGTCCGAGAGGACGATGTCCGGCCCGAATGTGCGGAGTGCCTTTCGAAACGCGCGGGCGTTGGTCACAACATTCGATGAAAACGAAATGCCCGATCGCTTGAGCTCTCGAGTGATTCGCGCGATGTCGTCTGTGTTTTCCTCCAGAAGGAGGATCCGGGTTTCTTTCTTCATGAATTTCCAGTGGAACAAACAAAGGTACAGACGATGAGCCTCTGATGCTCAGCAGTCCAGGCCGAGTCGTTCGAGACCGCTGTTATTCATCCAGCACCTTTCGGATTCTCAGGAGCACATCCTCCGGGAGGTACGGCTTGTGGATAAATTCACGGGCAGAAGAGTTTCTGAGTTCTGATTTGACCTGAGGATCAAGGTACCCGCTTGCGACAATCATCTTCGCATCCGGTTTGATTTCGTTGATCTTGCGACAAACCTCCCACCCGTTGAGCTTAGGCAGTCCCACGTCGGTGACGATGAGGTCAATGCTGTTGCGTTTCGCGCGAAACACCTCCAGCGCAGCATCACCGTTCCCACATGTGAGGACTTTGTATCCCTTTGACTCGAGGACGCCTTTAAGGAGCGAGAGGAGCATCTCCTCATCCTCGACGACAAGGAGCGTTTCCGTTCCACCCGGAATTTCGGCAAGCGTCGCGGCCGACGTTGCCGTCGGTTCGAACCTCCTCATCTGGACCGGAAAATAGAGGTGAAACGTCGTGCCCTGGCCCAACTCACTCTCGACTTCGATGAATCCGCGATGGCTGTTGACGATTCCATAGACCACGGAGAGCCCCAATCCGGTTCCGCCTCCCCGGCCCTTGGTGGTAAAAAAGGGCTCAAACATCCGGCTCTTAATCTCTTCGTTCATGCCGCTGCCGCTATCAGCGACCAGGATGTGAACGTACTCACTGGCGCCGTTCGCGGTCTGGTTTGAACGAATGTGAGTACCGTGAACGAGACCGGTTTCGATCGAGAGTTTCCCTTGCGAGCCCATTGCGTCTTTGGCGTTCACGCAGAGATTCATCAGTACCTGGTGAATCTGGTTCGGATCGGCGACGATCGATGGGAGCTGGTTGGCAAGACGCACGTCGAACACGATTGTCTTGGGAAACGTCTCGGAGAGAAGTTTGACGAGGTCATTGATGACGTCGTTGACATCGAGCGATTCGAGGAGCACTTCTTCCTTTCTGGCAAACGTGAGGATTTGACGGACCATCGATGCCCCGCGCTGCGCAGCTTTGGTGATCGAATCCAGGGCGTCCGCTGTTCGCTCGGGGGTGACCCTCTGACGCTGAAGCATCGACGCGTACCCCAGAACAATCCCGAGGATGTTGTTAAAATCATGGGCGATGCCGCCTGCGAGCGTTCCGATGCTTTCCATTTTTTGGGCCTGACGCAGCTGTGCCTCGAGATGTCTCATCTCCGTAATGTCGCGGAGGATGCTCATGATCACGTACGAACCGCCATACTCCACGACGGATGAGTTCACCAGCATCTGCATCGGTTTTCCGTCCTTGCGGAAATGAATCGTCTCGAAATTTCGGGCCGACTTCTCTTTCAACAACAGACGAATCTGCTCCTCTCCCCGGCCGATGTCTTTGGTGAGGCTCTTGAGACTCTTCCCCACGAACTCGTCCTGCGTGAAGCCGTAGAGTTCACAGGCCCGAGAATTTGTCTTGAGGATGATTTCCGTCTCCGGCTCGAGGATGATGATGGCATCGTTCGCTCCCTCGAAGAGGTTTCGATATTCGGATTCGGACCGAGAGAGCGCGTCCGCGATGTTCTCGCGTTCGGTAATATCCCGATAGTTGACCACGGTCGCCCCGATGCTCGGTTCCGTAAGAAGGGAGTTGGCGGTCCCTTCAATTTTCATCCAGCTCCCGTTCTTGTGGAGAAAACGACAGCGGAACGACATCGGCGTTCGGGGATGGGCGCAAACGGTTCGGAGAACTTGACTGATCGTTCTCCTGTCGGCGGGGTGGATGAATTCGATATAGCGCCTGTTCAGACATTCATCCGGCCCATACCCCGTGATCCGTTCGGTTGAGGGCCCTGCATAAGTGATGATGTTGTTCCGGTCGATGAGGGCGATGCCGTCGGAGCTGTTCTCGACAAGACTCCGGAATCGTTCTTCACTCCGCCGCAGAGACTGCTCGGCTTGTATCCGATCCGAGATATCGCGCAGAGTGGTCACGAAATGTGTGAGCGCTCCGTGGGAATCGTATACCGGGGCGATGATCTCCTCGGCGGAAAATGTGCTTCCGTCTTTGCGCCTGTTGAGGGTCGTAGCCGAAAAGATCTCGCGGGTTTGATCGGCAGAATAGAAACGAAGCGATCGCTCTCTCGCCGGCTCATCAATGTCGAGCTTCATGAAATGCGGCGTTCGGCTGAGCGCCTCGGACCGGCTGAACCCTGTGATGGTCTCGAAAGCCGGATTGATGTATTCGATATACCCGCGGCTGTTCGTGATGAAGATCGCATCAGCACTCTGTTCAACGGCATTGGAGAGTTTCAGAAATGCGGCTTCTGCGAGTTTCCGGCGGGTGATGTCGCGATAGTAGACGACCAGGCCGTGGGAAAATGGATGGGCGTGAACCTCAAACCATGAATTGAGAACCTCCGAATACTCCTCGCACAACGTGTGCGTATGATGCTGCTTCGCTTCGCGCAACGTCTCATAGAGATGAGGATTCTCCTTGCGCGGGATGAGAGTCCAGAAGTTCTCCCCAACAATGTTACCGCTTCGACCCTTCGCGATGTGGAGGTAGCGGATGGCTCTCGGACTGGCAAAGAGGACGTTCCAGTGATTGTCGAGAAAATAGACCGAATCGGTCAACTGATCGAGGAACTCGGAAGAGGTCCGGAAGTAGGCGGTACTCCTCTCAATCTCGTCGGGGGAGACAAGCATGAGCGTGATGTTGTCGGCGTGCCTCCAGGCCAGCCCATGAATACAAAAAGCTTTTTTCCCCACGTGCATGGTCGCGTTGGGGAACTCAACGATCTGTGCGCCCTTGCGCTTCCCGCGAAAGAGGGCCGAAAAATCGAGGGGAGTGTCGTCGGCGGAAATGGTGACCCGCCGGGCTCGCATGATTGTTGTCGCACTCACCCCGGTGATCGATGCCGATTTCTCGTTCCAATAGGTCACGCGGTACTGCGGCGATCCCGATGTCGTCTGGCGAATTCTCTGCAATAGAGCAATGCCAACCGGCGCGTCCGCAAACGAGGCGCTCTCAGGCGATGCCGGCAATGTTTTCTTGGGAGGTTTTGAATGAAGTCGCGACATGGATCGGTGGCGTGTCAGATCTTGCCCGGGGCGCTGTGTGAAAAAAGATCACTGACAAGAAGCTTTTTTCGAGGATGAGAGAGCGGAAACGAAGTGTCAAGCGGATACCATCCGAGAATGAATCCCAGATGGGAAAGAAACGTCAGGGTTGTCAGGGGGTGAATCACCAGAACAAATCTCACGCTGGCACAATCCTCTGATCAATTGCTCGTCGAATCGTGTTATTCCGTCGAGAATCGCTTTCGTCGATTTCTAAGATAATCAACGAGAACGTATTCTCCAAGCATATTGAGGGAGGAATAGAATGCGCGTCCGTGATTTGCTTTCGTCAATTCCTCGACGAAGTCGATGAGGTACGGATCACGCGCGACCATGAAGGTGCTCACCGTGATCCGATCCCGTCGACACTGCACTGCTTCGTCGAGAGTCTTGTTGACGATCCTTGGATCGAGACCGAATGAATTCTTGTAGAGTCGGCCGTTTTGTTCGAAGATTGCCGATGGTTTCCCGTCGGTGATCATGAAGATCTGCTTGTTGACAGTTCCCCCTCTTCGCAAAAGATCACGCGCCAACTGCAATCCGGCACGCGTGTTGGTGTGATAGGGTCCGACTGTCAAAAATGGGAGATCGCTCATACTCACGGTTCGTGCGTCATCGCCAAATACCACGAGCGCGAGATAGTCCTTCGGAAAACGGGTCTGAATGAGTTCCGCCATCGCGAGCGCGACCTGCTTCGCAGGCGTAATCCGATCTTCGCCATAAAGAATCATGCTGTGACTGATGTCAAGCATCAAGACCGTGGCACATCGTACCGTTTGTTCCGTCTCGTATACCTCAAGGTCTTCTTCCTGAAGCGAGAATCGATCAATCCCTTCTCGCTTGAAGGCGTTGGTGAGTGTCGACGTGAGATCGAGATTCGCCGGATGGTCACCGAACGACCATTTGCGCGTTTCACTGATCCGTTCAACGCCGTTTCCCGTGAACGGAGTCTCGTGAATGCCGTTCGTGCCCTTTCGCAGTGAAGTAAAAACCTCCCGGAGCGCATCGTGACGAATCCGTTGAACGCCCTTCGAGGTGAGCGCCAACGTGTCCTGCGCGTCTTCGAGAATCCCCATCTCTTTGAGCCGCGCGATCAGCTCTTCCATCGAGAGCGATTCGTCGAACAAGCCGTACTCCTCCGCCAGCCGCCGGAGCCACTCCAACGCCTCTTTAACATCGCCGCTTGTTTTGAGGGCAAGATAGCTGAAGAGCGAAAGCATGGACTCAAGCCGCTGCTCGGCCGTCCTCGCGCTCTCGTTCCATCGGCTGTAAAGAATTCGCACTGTGCTCCTCCGGCGTGTCTCTCCTGCAATCCATTGTTGTGGGGTAATCCGGTGCCGGACTACGCGTCGTCATCGAGCGACTCCCCGCGACCCGAAAAAATTGTCTGCACAAGATCCTTGTATTCAGTGACCCGATCAACCTCATCTTTGGCGATCCGGGAGCACTGATGGAGCCCGTCCAGCACGAATTCCATCGCGGATGCAAGTTCATGGATGTTCTTCTCATCAATTTTCATCTGACGCAGCGTAATATCCCGAAGACTCTTCACGCGGTTGAGTTCCTCGAGGTACGCCCGAACAGGCATGTCATCGGAAACCTCGATCCGGTTTCCCGACTCGAACCAGCGAAGCAGAGGAGCGTAGACGGAATCTTCGGCTTGCTCCCCTTCGGCCCTCCGCTGACGTTTCCGCAACGGATCGGGGAAGTACTGCCGAAACACCTGGCGGATTGCCTTCCCGACAAGCGCGCGTCCGACTTTCAACGTTCCCTCTTGCTCTCCCTCGAACACAAGTTCGATTTTTCCGGTCATCGCGGGAAGAGCATGAGGGAGATCGCAGAGACGAGGCACAATCTTCGTTTCGTTGTGTTGGAGAGCACGGCGCTCGGCATTGCTGACAAGATTCTCAAGTGCAGTGATTGACAATCGGGCACTGACACCCGATTTCTGATCGACGTATTCGCTCCGGCGGGCTTCGAACGCAATGTGTTCAATGATCTCTCTGAAGTAGTAGGGAATGGAAAGCTCGAGGCCGTCGCGTCTCACCCATGCCTCCTGTTCGGTGATTGCGATTGCGTCTTCGACGGTGGACGGATAATGGGTGAGGATTTGAGAATCGATTCGATCTTTGAGCGGGGTGATGATGTTTCCCCGATTTGTATAGTCCTCCGGGTTTGCCGTAAAGACGATCATCACATCGAGCGGAATGCGCACGTTGAACCCCCGGATCTGTATATCCCGTTCTTCCATCACGTTGAAGAGTCCGACCTGAATGCGGGGCTGAAGATCGGGGAGCTCGTTGATCGCGAAAATGCCCCGATTGGTTCGCGGAATGATGCCGAAGTGAATGGCCCCTTCATGCGAATAGTGGAGCCGTCGCGTTGCCGCTTTGATCGGATCGATGTCGCCGATGAGATCGGCAATCGTCACATCGGGGGTCGCGAGCTTCTCCGAGAATCGTTCCTGACGACCGAGCCATTCGATTTCCACCTCGTCGCCATGTTCACGGACGAGATCGTTACATCGTTTGCACACAGGTCCGTGGGGATTGTCGTTGATTTCACATCCCTTGATGACCGGGATGAACTCATCAAGGAGCGTCGGGAGCTGGCGCACGATCCGCGATTTGGCCTGGCCACGCAAACCAAGGAGAAGGATGTCGTGCCTCGCGAGAATGGCGTTGATGAGGGCGGGGATCACGGTCTTTTCGTACCCGACGATGCCCGGAAAGAGCTCTTCGTTCCGCCGGAGCTTTCCGATCAGATTCTTTCGAACCTCATCCTTCACCGTGGATCCAACATATCCTGTTGATCGGAGTGCTCCGATCGTTTTCGCGTGATTCATTTCGTTTGTCCTTGTCAATCATGGAGTTCCATTCGTCGAATGCGTTGAAACTCCGTCAATTATACAGTATACTCTCCACGACCATGCAATCTCCCTCTAAAACACTCATCATCCGATTTAGTTCCGTTGGCGATATTGTGCTCACAACTCCGTTGCTCCGCGTGTTGAGGCAGGCGTTTCCGGCAAGCCAGATCGATTTTGTGACGCGAACCGAGTACGCGGAGTTGGTTCGAACGAATCACAATCTCAACGTCACATGGACATACGATGCGTCGACGGGGTTCTCGGGATTGCGTTCGCTGATGCGCACACTACGCGCCGAGCGGTATGATCTCGTGCTGGACCTTCACAACAGCATCCGAAGTCGGTACCTGCGGTTGGGTCTGGGTGCTGTACAGATGGTCGCGGTCAACAAGCGAATTCTCCGCCGCTGGCTCCTTGTGAATTTCAAAAAGAACTTCTATTCTGGAATCGTCTCCGTGGCCGATCGCTACATTGAAACGTTGGATCGCTTCGGCATCCGGAATGACGGAAAGGGACCTGAACTGCACATTCCGGATGAATTGCTCTTCGGCATATCAGGCAAGGTCGCGTCTCTCCGTTTGCATCGCTTCGAAAAAATCATTGGGCTGTGTCCCGCCGCGCGTCATGCAACCAAAGAATGGCCCCTTGACCGATATGCGGAGGTTGCGGTCAGGTTTTGCCGCGAGAGAAACGGTGGAGTGATGATCTTCGGCGGCAGCGCAGAGAAGGCGCGTGCGCTGGAGTTGGCGCAACAGATCGGAATTCGAATCGGGAGCGATCGGGTGATCTCGTGGGTGGGGGAACTCTCGCTGATGGAGAGCGCTGCAACTATGGAGTACTGCGACGTCATCGTCACGAACGATTCGGGCCTGATGCATGTGGCCGCGGCAATGAACAAGAAGATCGTCGCAATTTTTGGGTCGACGGTCAGGGAATTCGGTTTTGCTCCGGTCTCCGATGCGGCCGTCATTCTCGAGACGGAAGGGCTCTCCTGCAGACCATGTTCTCCCATCGGCCGGTCGAGGTGTCCGAAGAACCACTTCCGATGCATGCTGGATGTTGAACCGGAGCGAGTCGTGGAGACAATGAGTGAAATGATGGATGAAAAGAGTTAACTTGGAGAGGAGGAAATCGTTCGATCATGCAGAGGACCGCGCGATGGCAGATATGAACAAAAGATTGTGGACAGCGGCAAAATTCGGTGTCAGCATCATGACAGCCGTTCTGGCGTTGCAGTTGTTTATGGCGTGCGATTCCGACGATTCGAATCCGGCACGAAGTCCCGAGTGTGGAAGTGGGGCTGTTGACTGGGATGCGAAGGCGGAAGTGTGTCGTGATCGCTCGAACGGAATCGTGGTGCCCAGTTCTTGCTGCGGACGCTGACTCGACCGTCGGCATATTCACCCAGCCGTGTTGTCGCTCACCGACAGGCAGAGGACACACCTCATGTATCTCGCGCAACTTACGATGTGACCTTCCGTTGAATTGTTTTGCGCTTCCTCACCTTCCTGTTTGAAACAATTGCACAGAAATTCTCCACCATCCGGAAACCGTCGTCGGTCAGAATGGATTCCGGGTGGAATTGAATCCCCCAGGTGTCGTGTGTCCGATGCTTGATGCCCATGATCTCGCCTTCCGGGGTTTCCGCAACAATTCGCAGCTCGTCGGGAAGGGTCGCTCGTTCGGCGATGAGGGAGTGATAGCGTACGACCTGTAACGGAGAGGGGATTGATGTGAACAGCTCTTTTCCATTGTGGACAACCAAGGATCGCTTTCCATGCATGACGCGCCAGGCGTGTTCGATGGTGCCACCGAATGCCTCAACAATACACTGGTGACCGAGACACACGCCGAGGAGGGGCAAGTTGCCGGAAAAACGACGGATGATTTCGTTCGACAATCCGGCCTCCTCGGGACGTCCGGGACCGGGTGAGATGACGATCCCGTCCGGTTGAAGGTCGGACGCCTCATCCGGTGTGATTTCGTTGTTTCGTGCCACGTGCACGTGCTGTCCGGCAGTTTCGATGTATTGGACGAGGTTGTACGTGAACGAGTCGTAGTTGTCGATGAGCAGAATCACTGTCGTGTGTGGCGATCGATGGATCATTCGGCAGGTCAACAAATGCGCGGCAACTGTTCGCCGGACAGCATCTCGACGACGCGATTTCCCCCTATTCTTGTCTTCATGACGACACTCCTTCTGTGATCTTCCACCACATTGCCGATCACGCACGCCCCCCGTCCGAGCTCGTTGCCGCGGAGAATCTCCAGTACCTTTGTCGTGTCGGATGGATCGACAATGGAGAGGAACTTCCCCTCGTTCGCCACATATAGTGGATCGAGGCCGAGAATCTCGCACGCTCCCTGGACCTCGTCGGTCACAGGAAGCGCATCTTCCCGGAGAACGATCCCAACATCGGAAGCCGCCGCAATTTCGTTGAGTGCGCTGGCAATGCCGCCCCGGGTTGGATCCCGCAGGACATGGATGCCGCGGGTCTGTGCGAGAATCTTCGCAACGAGGTGATTCAGCGGCGCCGTGTCGCTCAGCACCGGAGATTCGAACTCGAGTCCCTCCCGTACCGACATGATCGCGATTCCGTGCAATCCGATCGGCCCGCTCACGATGATACTATCGCCGATCCGCGCGTTCCGTGGACTGATGGAGATTTCTTCGGGAATCGTGCCGACACCGGAAGTATTGATGAACAGTTTGTCCCCCTTGCCTCGATCAACGACCTTGGTATCGCCCGTGACGAGTTTCACGTTTGCTCTCTCCGCCGCCTTGCGCATTGACTGCGTGATCTGCCAAAGCTCGTCCATCGGCAATCCTTCCTCAATAATCAGACCGACGGAGAGAAATTCCGGTTTTGCTCCGCACATCGCGAGGTCGTTCACCGTTCCGAACACCGCCAGCTCTCCGATATTCCCGCCGGGGAAGAAGATTGGACTGACCACGAACGAGTCGGTGGAAAACGCGAATCTCTTGCCGTTGATCGTGACAATTGCTCCGTCGTGGAGCGGTTCGAGCATCGGATTGGAGAACTGGGGAAGAAACATTTGGGCGATCAATCTCTGTGTCAGTTTTCCGCCCCCTCCATGAGCGAGGAGGATGTGAGGATATTGATCAAGAGGAATGGGACATGAGAGTCCTGAAGAGAAATCTGGCGTGTCGTTCATTCTTTCTCTGCATGTTGTGGATGAGGTGACACGACAATCCCCATTGAGGATGGGGTATCGGTGGAGGAGCGGTCACAAACCCGTCACGTTGGTGCGCGATTCATTCGGCCGTACAGAAAGTAGGCGGCACAGGCTCCCTCGGAAGATACCATCGGCGCTCCGATCGGCGATTCGGGTGTGCATTGCGTTCCAAAGGCTGAACACTCATGCGGCTTTTTCAGTCCCTGGAGGACTTCTCCCGCAATGCAGAGCGGAGATTCTTGCACCTCGGCAACATCGATGGGGAATCGCTTCTCTGCATTAAACGTCGAGAATTCAGACCGGATTGCGTAGCCGCTCTTTGGGATGAGCCCGATCCCGCGCCACTTCTGATCTCCCGGTTCAAAGATTCGATCGATCAGATTCCGCGCATGTATGTTTCCTTCTCGCCGGACAGAACGAGAATACTGGTTCTCGACCTCGAACCGTCCCGTCTCCAACTGCTTCACGGTCATAAGAATTCCCTGAAGGATATCGACCGGCTCGAATCCGGTGACCACAATCGGAACGCGATACTTTGCGGCGAGAGGGATGTACTCTTCATACCCCATCACCGTGCAGACATGCCCCGCCGCGAGAAAACCCTGCACCCGATTGGTGCGTGATGCGAGAAGCGCGTCGATGGCCGGCGGGACGAGGACGTGAGAACAGAGAAGCGAAAAATTGTCGAGCTTGAGCTGGTGAGCCTGCCAGATCGCCATCGCATTCGCAGGGGCCGTCGTTTCGAATCCCACCCCGAAAAAAACCACCTGCCGCGAGGGGTTGTTCCGCGCGATCTTCACGGCATCGAGCGGAGAGTACACCATGCGGACATCTCCGCCGCCGGCCTTCACGGAGAGGAGGTCCGTTGAAGATCCGGGGACTCTCAGCATATCGCCGAATGAAGTAAGAATCACATCGGGCCGCGAGGCAAGGGCGATGGCGCGATCGATCTTCTCGAGTGGTGTGACGCACACGGGACAGCCGGGTCCGTGGACAAGCGTTATGGAAGAGGGGAGAAGCTCATCGATCCCTGATTTGACGATCGTGTGTGTCTGTCCGCCACAAATCTCCATCAGGATCCATGCACGCGTGGTGACGTTGCGAATCTCCTGAGACAACGCCCGTGCGGCCGCTTCGTCGCGGAATTCATCGAGGTACTTCATTTCTCGCCCCCGTCGGCGTCGTCGCTGTCGGGGCCAAGCTCGTCGAGACCTTCGCTCATCTGCTCGAGGATCGCCAGCGTTTCAAGCGCCTCCTTTTCGTCCATCGTACTGATCGCGAATCCAACGTGAACAAGGACATACTCGCCGATCTTTACCTCCGGCACAAGCTCAAGGCAAACCTGCTTCTGGATTCCGCCGAAACTGACTTTTCCCATCGCCGGTTGCGCAGAGTTGTCGATTTCCAGTACTTTCCCCGGTATGGCAAGACACATGACTACTCCTCTCCTTCGTTGACCTTTGCTATCGCGACGCCTGATTCGATCAGTACACGATCCCCAGGTTTGACATCGGGCACGAGCGCGATCGTCACGTTCATTCTCGCTCCTCGCACGCGCACGATCGCTCGACGTCCGTCTGCATCGTGGATGATCTCGATGATTTCACCGGTGACGAGCTGCATCGTCCCAACAGATCCTCATGTCAGGGAATCGTTCCAGGATTTGGTTGTGCTGCGAAGCCCAATGAAGCGATCTGGCCGAACGAGATCCCCCCGTCGTTCGGAGGAATCCTCTGATGCCAGTACGGCTTGAAACCCCTTCTCGTGAGGAACGACACGGTTGCTTCGGTAAGATAGCGATTTTGAAAACAACCTCCAGTCAGAACAACAGACTCGATTCCTCTTCGTGCACATACGGCGCCAATGGCATGAACAAGTGAGTTGTGGAAACGCAGGGAAATACGAGACGGATCGGTACCGCGCCGCACTTCTGCAACAATTTCCGCGACCATCGGTTTCCAGTCAATCACCAAGCCCGGTGCCTGCGGGGAGGCGTCCCCAGCGATTTCGTTCATGGGTGAAAGGTGTATCGGATAGCGATCATCCCCGGAAATCTCTGCAAGCAAAAATTCCAACTCCATTGCCGCCTGTCCCTCGAAATCGATTCGCTGCCGAAGTCCGATCAGCGATGCAACCCCGTCAAACAACCTTCCTGCACTTGTTGTCGCGGGAGTGTTGATTCCTCCGGTCAGCATCCGGCGCAACACGTTCCGTTCGTCCGGCGTAAAAGCGGACACGGATGGCATGTCGGTCTTGTCGAAGAGAGTCTCGCCATAGAGTTCATAGAGAAGAGCGATGGCGACACGTCGCGGCTCTCGCACCGCCCGATCGCCGCCGGGGAGAACAAATCGTTTCAAACTGGCGACACGCTCCAGTCCCTGATCGGAGACTGCCAAGAACTCTCCTCCCCAAACGCTTCCGTCAGGTCCATATCCTGTGCCGTCCCAGCTGACGCCGAGCACCGGGGGAGTCAGCTCATTCTCTGCCATACATCCAAACACGTGGGCATAGTGATGTTGAACGCGTGTCAGAGGAATTCCCATCCTCTCGGCAGTTGTCGTCGAATAGTAGTCGGGATGCAAGTCGCAGACGACGGTTTTCGCCCCGGCTTCGTACATCTCCTGCAAGTCTCGTATGACTGCGTGGAATGCCGCCGTCGATTCCTGAGTCTCCAGATCGCCGATATGCTGGCTGATGAAGACATCTGAGCCAATGGCGAGGGCCACAGTATTCTTAAGATGGGCGCCGGTCGCAAGCGTCGCGACGCGACGGTTGGTGCGGAGGGTGAGAGGGAGCGGTGCATACCCGCGTGCCCGGCGGAGGAGAAGCTCTCTTCCCATCAGAACGCGCACAATTGAATCATCAACATGCCGCACGATCGGACGATTGTGGACGAGGAACGCATCGGCAATTCCGTTGAGTCGCACGAGCGCATCATCTTCACGCGTGCAAATCGGTTCATCCGAAAGGTTTCCGCTCGTCGCGACTATCGGATAGCCGAGATCGGACATCAAGAGGTGGTGAAGGGGGGTGTAGGGGAGCATGATGCCGAGATTCGGATTGCGCGGCGCAACGGAGGGCGAAAGTTCGGTTGACAAACCTGTACGACGGAGAAGAACGATCGGTGATTCGGACGATTGAAGCAGTCGCGCTTCGATCGGTGAACAATGACATTCCCGGCGAACCGCTTCCAGTGAAGGAAACATCAGGGCAAACGGTTTTTCTTCGCGATGCTTCAGCGTCCGGAGACGACGAACCGCCTCATCATTCCTTGCGTCAACAACGAGGTGAAATCCGCCCAGGCCCTTGATTGCCGCCACTTTTCCGGAGGAGATCAGCATCACAGTTGTGCGAAGAGCAGCGTCATCCGATTCGGTGACGGCACCGCGGGAGTTCCAGAGTTGGAGCTGCGGACCGCATTGCGGGCATGCGATGGGCTGTGCATGAAACCGACGGTCCCGCGGATTTTCATATTCCTGGCGGCAATCGTTGCACATCGCAAACGCGCTCATGGAGGTGTTCATGCGATCGTACGGGAGTGATGTGATGATGGAGAACCGCGGACCGCAATTCGTGCAGTTGGTGAATGGGTATCTGTACCGTCGTTCGCGTGGCGAGGAGATTTCTTCGCGACAGTCCGGACACGTCGCGAGGTCGGGGAGAATAAAGACCGATTTTTCCCCCGATTCCTGACTCTCGACGATCTCGAAAGAAGTGAATCCGCCGGCATCGAGGAGGGAATGCTCGAGACTCTGGATAAATGAACGCGGGGGACGATCGTTTCCGAGACGCAAAAGGAAGTGTTGGAGAATATCCGGTGGGCCGTCGACCTCGATGAACACACCGTGGGTGGTGTTGGAAACCCATCCGACGAGACCAAGTTCGGAGGCAAGTCGGTAGACAAACGGTCGGAACCCGACGCCCTGCACGGCTCCCCGGATGACAATGCGCATCCGCATGGAAGCCGATGGTGTGTTGTGTCGCTGAACGGGACGAGGATCGTCAAGGGGGGGCATGGGGGAAGTACACCTCAGCCGACCGTTGCGTGCGAAGCGGCCTCCGACACGATCCAATCGCACCAGGCAGTAATGCCCTGGCTGGTCGTGCAGGAGGTTTCAAAAATCACAAGTGACGGATTGATTGCGAGGGCGTTTGCGCGGAGCGTTTCGAGCGAGCATTGGACGTACGGAATGAGATCAACCTTGTTGATGATCAGCACTCTTGCATGGCGAAACATCGCCGGGTACTTGAGGGGCTTGTCGTCTCCCTCGGTGGTGCTCGCAACAACAACCTTCAGGCTTTCCCCCAGATCGTACGCGGCGGGGCAGACCAGATTTCCCACGTTTTCGATAATGAGGATGTCGAGCTTCGCGTCGGCGAGTTGCCGGTACGCGTCCCGAACGAGAGGTGCTTCGAGATGACAGGCACCGTGCGTCACGATTTGCACCACCGGTACATTCAATGCGTCGATTCTCCGCGCATCGAGATCCGTTTGAACATCTCCTTCAATGACGCCGATGCGAACTCTTCTCTGAAGCGCTTTGATTGTTGCCTCGACAAGGCTTGTCTTCCCGGATCCCGGCGAACTCACCATGTTCAGCACAAACATTCCGCTCGAGGTGAATAGGCCCCGTAGTTCCTGAGCGACGATGTCATTCTTTTCCAGGAGCTTCCGTTCAACGGTCAGAATTCCCATGGTTCACCTCGGTGTAATCGTCGATCTCAATGGATGTGATGTCGAGTTCGCGTCCTCGGCGTACGTCGAGCGTGGTGCTTCCGCATCGCGGGCATTCAAATGTGACCCCATCGACCGTTGAAAACGTCCCGCATGATTTGCAGAGGACTTGCACACGGACGCTCGTGATTTGGAGAGATGCCGTCTGGAGGTTCGTACCTTCCACGAGCGCTTCAAACGCGAACGTTAACGAGTCGACATGAACGTTGGCGAGTTCACCGATCTCGAGCGAAATCGTTCGAACCGTCTGAGGCGCATGCCGACCGATTGACTCATGGACGATCTCGACGATGCGTTGTGCGAGAGAAAGCTCGTGCATGATCAGTCAAACCAGCGTGGAATATTTCGACAAGAGCTCACCATATTTTATAAGTTACAAAATCTCCCCTCTTCATCCAATCCGATCCTTGACAAGTCCTTGGGCCGATTCCGATACGCTGGAAATCGTTTCCCAATGGCGGTAATTCTTCATCCGAAGACGGTCTGTCAACTTCATCTTTCTGTTCGCATCACCAATTCATAGGGAGGCACGATTTATGCCGCACGCATCAAGATAGGCATTTCTCCACAATCTCTCTCATGAGCATGGAACGTCTAGAAATTCACGATCTCTCCGCCCTATTCTCCGTACTGAAACAAGATGGGTACCAGATCATCGGACCGACGGTCAGGGAAAGTGCAATCGTCTGCGAGCGGATCCAGAGTGTTGATGAACTCCCCGCGGGCGTGACCGATATCCAGCGTCCCGCATCGTATCGACTGGCCGAACGTCATGACAACGCGCTGTTCGGACATCGATTGGGTCCTCAATCGTGGAAGCGCTATCTCTATCCCCCCCGACTGCAGCTCTTCCAGGCCGCGCGAACCGAAAAGGGAATCACGATTTCACCACCAACGAACGGTGGTGCAGGCGACCTCCCCAAGTATGCGTTCGTGGGTGTCCGGCCGTGCGAACTGTCTGCGATCGGAATCCAGGACATGGTGTTTGCGCGCGGAACGTACGTTGATCCTCATTACTCGGCGGTACGTGCGCGGATCATCGTTATCGCCGTGAATTGTACGGACCCGGGCGAAACATGCTTTTGTGCATCGATGAAGACTGGCCCGCAGACAGAGAGTGGGTATGACCTTGCACTGACAGAAGTCATCTCGGCTGGCTCGCATCTGTTTGTGGCACAATCCGGAAGCGATGTTGGGAAAGAGCTGCTTGCTCGGTTGAAAGCCGCTCCCGCGTCCGCGGAGGAGATTCAACGTGCCGAAGATTTGCTTGACCGGGCATCCGAGAAGATGGGGCGTTCCGTCGATACGTATCGGCTCCCGGAACTCCTCCACGCGAATATCGATCATCCTCAGTGGGATGAACTGGACGAACGTTGTCTCTCCTGCGGCAATTGCACACAAGTGTGCCCAACCTGCTTCTGTTCCACGGTGGAAGACGTTACGAATCTTGACGGCACGGAAGCCGGGCGCTGGAGAAAATGGGATTCCTGTTTCACATTGGAGTTTTCGTACATTCACGGCGGATGCGTCCGGGCGACGACGAAGTCGCGGTATCGGCAATGGATGACGCACAAGCTCGCATCGTGGGTTGATCAGTTCGGAACTTTCGGCTGCGTCGGTTGCGGACGATGTATCACATGGTGTCCGGTAGGAATTGATATTACCGAGGAGGCGCGAGCGATCCGGGCACAAAGCACTTTGCTTTCAACATCTTCGAAAGGAGAAATGTGATGGAAAATCTTGAACGACTCCTCGCGGACCACCCGTTTCTGGCGGGGCTCCCCAAGGACCATCTCGAACTGCTTGTCGGATGTGCCTCAAACATGAAGTTCAATGCCAAGCAGTACCTGTTTCGCGAAGGGGAAGAGGCGGAGAAGTTCTTCATCATCCGCAGCGGAAAGGTTGCGCTTGAGCTCTATGTGCCGGGAGAGGGAGCCATCACGATCCAAACCCTTGGTGAGGGTGAGATCATTGGCTGGTCGTGGCTCTTCCCTCCGTATCGCTGGCGCTTCGATGCTCAGGCGATGGAGCAAACCCTTGTGATCGCCCTTGACGGAAAATGCCTGCGCACCAAATGCGAGGGGGATCATCACCTCGGATATCAGCTCCTGAAACGGTTCACCGATATCCTCGAGCAACGCCTGCAGGCGATGCGCATGCAGCTGCTTGACGTGTACAAGAATACATAGGAAGCCCAATGCACGTTTCCATCACTTCACAAACGATGCTCCCCCACCAGTATCGGGTACAGCGTGTGCGTCAGGAAACACCCGATACGTTTACACTGGAGCTCCACCCGATGTCCGAAGCATCGGCGATCCGATTTGTGCCGGGACAATTCAACATGCTGTACCTCTTCGGGGTCGGAGAAATTCCTATCTCCATCAGCGGCGATCCGCGCAAGTCTCCAACGCTTGTTCACACAACGCGTGCTGTCGGAACGGTGACCAAAGCGATGAGGGGACTGCGAAAAGGGGATATTCTCGGCGTCCGGGGTCCGTATGGTTCTCATTGGCCCATCGCGTCCGGTGTCGGGCGGGATATCGTCATCATCGCCGGAGGCATCGGACTTGCGCCGTTGCGGCCGACCCTCTATTCGATTGTCGCAGATCGCGACAAATATGGACGGGTCATCCTCCTGTATGGCTCACGAACTCCGATCGACATTCTGTATCGTCGCGAACTGGAAAGCTGGCGCTCACGCTTTGATCTGGAGATCTACGTCACGGTCGATCGCGCACTGAAGTCGTGGCGAGGGGATGTGGGGGTCGTTACCCATCTGATTTCGAAAGCACCGTTCGACAAGCAGAATTGCCTGGCGATGATCTGCGGTCCGGAAGTCATGATGCGCTTCGCGGTCATGGAACTGCTCAAGCGCGGTGTCCCGGATGATCGGATTTACATCTCGATGGAGCGGAACATGAAATGCGCCATCGGTCTGTGCGGGCACTGCCAGTTCGGCTCTCTGTTTGTCTGCAAAGATGGTCCGGTCTTCCCGTATCCTGGTGTCAAAGACCTACTTTCCAAATGGGAAATCTGAAATGGCACAGAAGCGAAAACCAAAAGTAGCGGTATGGAAGTTTGCATCGTGCGATGGATGTCAGCTCAGTCTGCTCGATTGCGAAGACGAACTGCTTGCCATCGTCGAGGCTATCCAGATTGCGTATTTCCCGGAGGCAACGCGGGCGGTCGTCCGCGGTCCGTACGATCTCTCGCTGGTGGAAGGGTCGATTACCACGCCGCACGACGCGGAACGCATTCACCAGGTGCGCCGTTCCTCAAAGTTCCTGGTGACCATCGGGGCCTGTGCCACGGCCGGCGGCATTCAGGCTCTTCGGAATTTCAAGAATGTCCATGAATTCGTTGCAGGCGTCTATGCGACACCCTCGTACATCGAGACGCTGGCGAAATCGACGGCGATCGCTGATCACATCTTTGTGGATTTCCAGCTCCGAGGATGCCCTATTAACAAGCATCAGCTTCTCGAAGTGATCAGCGCGTACCTCAACGGACGAAAGCCGAATATCCCGACGTACAGCGTCTGTATGGAATGCAAGCAAAAGGGTCTTGTGTGCGGACTCGTGACACACGGTCCCCCCTGTCTCGGTCCGGTCACGCAGGCGGGGTGCGGAGCGCTCTGTCCGTCGTACCATCGTGGTTGTTTCGGATGCTTCGGACCGAAGGAAACCCCCAATCCGTCATCGCTCAGTGAATGGTGGCTGAAGAACGGGATGAAACGTGATGATCTGGTCAGACTGTACAGGAGTTTCAACGCGTATGCGGATCCGTTCCGGAAGGAGAGCGAAGCGCATGAAAAATAAGACTGTCAAAGTTGATTATCTCGCGCGGGTCGAGGGGGAAGGGGCGCTTCATATCAAAGTGAAGAAGGGAACGGTGACCGATGTGAAATTCAAGATCTTCGAGCCACCGAGATTGTTCGAAGGATTTCTGAAGGGACGCCTCTACTCGGAAGCTCCCGACATCACGGCGCGCATCTGTGGAATCTGTCCCGTGGCGTACCAAATGAGCTCCGTGCACGCGATGGAATACGCGTTCGGCGTCAAGGTCAACAACCAATTGCGTGACCTCCGACGACTTCTGTACTGCGGCGAGTGGATCGAAAGTCATGCGCTCCACATCTATCTGCTTCATGCGCCGGATTTTCTGGGATACGAAGACGCAATTCAGCTTGGCAAAGATCATCCCGATGTCGTCACGAAAGCCCTGAAGCTGAAGAAGATCGGCAATGATCTCGTCGCGCTCCTCGGAGGTCGGGAGATCCATCCGATCAACGTGCGGGTCGGGGGCTTCTACAAGCTTCCGGAGAAATCCGAATTTGACGGGCTTCTGGAGCCCTTGGAGTGGGCGCTGCAGGCATCGATCGACACGGTTCGACTCACTGCCGGGCTTCCGTTCCCGGACTACGAATGCGACTATGAGTGTGTCGCGCTGCGGAATCCCGGCGAATACCCGTTCAATGAAGGCCGGCTTGTCTCGAACAGGGGACTTGATATTGCGATCTCGGAATACGAGACGCGCTTCAGCGAAGAACATATCAAACACGCCAACGCGCTACATTCGGTCATCAACGGTCGAGGGGGATATCTTGTGGGCCCGCTGGCGCGCTACAACCTGAACTTCGATCAACTGACGCCGCTGGCACAGGATCTTGCGCGCGAAGCGAAACTGGGCGAACAATGTCACAATCCGTACAAGAGCATCATTGTCCGCGCCGTGGAGACGGTCTACGCGTGTGAAGAAGCGATTCGGATCATCAAGGGGTACCAGAAACCGGGCTCGCCCGTGGTCGATTTCGTTCCGCGTGCCGGAATCGGATTCGGTTGTACCGAAGCGCCCCGCGGAATTCTCTATCATCGGTACCGCCTTGATGAGCGAGGAGAAATCCTCAATGCGAAGATTGTTCCTCCGACAGCTCAGAACCAGAAGGCGATCGAGAAAGATCTCCACGACGTGGTCGCGAAATTCATCTCGAAGCCCGAAAAAGAACTTACGTGGCTGTGCGAACAGACCGTACGGAACTACGATCCGTGTATCTCCTGTGCAACCCATTTCATCCGCCTGCATATTGAACGTGAATGACGGCCATCGCGCAGATCTTCCTCCAAAGATTGCGATCATCGGAATCGGTCACGAGGCGTGCGGCGATGACGCAGTCGGAAGAGCGGTCGCAGAACGAATCCGCAGATCCGTGTCCGCCGATGTGACGGTATTCGATGTGCGGGGGAATCCCGCGACGCTTCTCGATGTCTGGAAAGATGTCACGTGCGCAATAGTCGTGGACGCAGTCCGTACAGATGCAGAATCCGGAACCATCTACCGGATCGATCTCCTCACCGAAACACTTCCGCCAGATGTTCAACCAACCTCCAGCCATGGATTTGGCGTCGTGAGTGTGGTTGAATTGGGTCGCATCCTCAATCGACTTCCCCGGCAGCTGATCCTTTTCGGCATCGCCGGAGAACGGTTCGAGGCGGGCGCACCTCTCTCCTCATCTGTTGCTGCCGCAGTTCATGAGGTTTGTCGGCGAATCGAATCGGAAATCGCAGCGATCGTTCGATAGGAAAAGCACCTCCCGCATCCCTCCGGTGCGTGACTGGCGTGCGGCGACCCGGGGGATTTTCTGCCTGGCGTTGCTTATCTTACACGGGAGTTGTTGCGGCAGCGAGTATCATGGTCTCGAGGATTGCGCGGGAACCAACGAGATCAGATTCAGCAGAACACCAATCGGAAAGCACTCGTCTCATGAAATCCGGCGGCAATCGCACGAAGGAGCATCCGAGCGGGGATAATCGGTTCAAATTGCTCGACCGTTCAATCACGAAGCATCAGTCGAGCGGGTCTGCACTGATTGAGGTTCTCCACGCCGCTCAGGAGATATTCGGTTATCTTGAAGAGGACCTCCTCGTCTATGTCGCCAGGGCGCTCCGTCTTCCGATGAGCAGCGTGTGGGGGGTGGCCACGTTCTACCATCTCTTCCGTCTCAAGCCGAAAGGAAAGCATACGTTCGTTCTCTGTACCGGCACGGCCTGCTACGTCAAGGGAGCCGGAGAAATTCAACACGCTGTGGAAAAGCTCTGCGGCGTGAAGTTCGGAGAGACCACCCCGGATCAAAACATCTCTCTCATCTCTGCACGCTGCGTCGGATCATGTGGCCTTGCCCCGGTGGCCGTGGTCGACGACGCGGTTGTCGGAAAACTGACCGTGACCGATGCGCAGGTTCGTGTCGATCAATGGAAACATCAACCCGAGGAGATCGCGCAATGACGGTCGAAGAACTGCGTGCTGTTGCCCAGCGAGAACAGCTGCGAAAGCAGAACTGTAAGAGCCGAATCCTGACCTGTCAGGCCGCCGGATGCATTTCGTGCGGCAGCAAGGAGACCAAGGACGCGATTGCCAGGGGACTCAAGGAACAGGGACTCGACAAATCGACGGAAGTCATCGGTACGGGATGTATGGGCCTTTGCGGAGATGGTCCGCTCGTGATAGTCGAGCCGGAAGGAACGCTGTACAAGCAGGTCGATCCGTTGCTGGGATCGAGGATCGTGCAAGAGCATCTCCTGAACGGCAACGCAATCACATCGCACGTGATTCCTCCCGACGATCCCTTTTTTGCCTCTCAGCAGAAGATCGTGCTTGAGCATTGCGGGCGCATCAGCGCCGAGCGCATCGAAGAGTACATTGCGGTTGGCGGTTATGAAGCACTCGCGAGAGTGCTGACCGAATATCAACCGCAACAGGTAGTGAGCGAGATCACGAAAAGTGGCCTGCGCGGTCGAGGCGGTGCAGGGTATCCGACGGGATTGAAGTGGGGAATCGTTCAGAAGGCGGTCGGGGATCAGAAATTTGTCGTGTGCAACGCGGACGAAGGAGATCCCGGCGCGTTCATGGATCGCAGCGTGCTGGAGGGAGATCCGCACAAGATTCTCGAAGGAATGGCCATTGCGGCCTACGCGGTCGGATCGAGCCAGGGATATATCTATGTCCGCGCCGAATACCCGCTTGCCATCGAGCGTCTGAGAATGGCGATCAAGCAAGCGGAGCGATTTGGACTGCTTGGCAACCGCATCTTTGAATCGAAGTTCAATTTCCGCGTCGACCTCCGCATCGGCGCCGGCGCGTTCGTCTGTGGCGAAGAGACTGCTCTCTTGAAGTCCATCCAGGGTCAGCGCGGCACACCGCGCCCGCGTCCTCCGTTTCCATCGGAAAGCGGCTTGTGGGGAATGCCGACATTGATCAACAACGTTGAAACGTTCGCGAATGTCCCGCCGATCATACTGCGGGGGAGCTCCTGGTTTGCCTCGATCGGCACGCCCAAGAGTACGGGAACGAAAGTGTTTGCCCTCGCGGGAAAGATCAAGAACACCGGACTCATTGAAGTACCGATGGGGATTCCCCTTCGCGACATCATTTTCCGGATTGGTGGCGGAACGCCGGAAGGGACAACATTCAAAGCCGCGCAGACGGGCGGGCCCTCCGGAGGGTGTATTCCGGAGGAACATCTCGATCTCCCGGTCGATTATGAATCGTTGGCGACCGTCAACTCGATTATGGGAAGCGGCGGCTTGATCGTGATGGATTCAGAATCGAGAATGGTCGATGTTGCCAAATTCTTTATGGAGTTTAGCGTCGACGAATCGTGCGGCAAGTGTATTCCATGCCGCGTCGGCACGACACACATCCACGGATTGCTGGAAAAGATTTCCTGCGGAAAGGCCACACAAGAGGATCTCGCATTGCTCGAGGAATTGTGCGTCATGGTGAAGGAAACAAGCCTCTGCGGCCTGGGACAGTCGGCTCCCAATCCTGTTCTCTCCACACTCCGCTTCTTTCGCGAAGAATATACGAGCGTGCTCAAGGAGACGGAACGGTTTATTCCTTCAACCTCGAATGAAGCAGCGACTCCTCACGCATCCTAAGGAGATGGTATGTCCGTCCTCACTCTTACAATCGATGAACATCCTGTCAGTGCGAAACCTGACGAGACGTTGCTCGACATCGCGCATCAGAATGACATCGACATCCCGACCTTGTGTCATCTTGACGGTCTGATTGATGTCGGAGCATGCCGTCTCTGCCTCGTGGAAATCGAGGGATCGCCGAAACTCATGCCGGCGTGCACGACCAGACCTCAGGAGGGGATGGTTGTCCGCACCAACACAGACCGTTTGAAGAAGTACCGGAAGATGATCATCGAACTCCTCGCCTCAGAGGGAAACCACCAGTGTGCCGTGTGTGTGGTGAACAACCATTGCGAGCTGCAGAATCTCGCATACGCCGTTGGATTGGTCTACGTCCGGTTTCCTTATCTCTATCCAAAAAAGACACTTGATGCGACACAGGAGAGCTATATCATTGATCGCGATCGCTGCGTTCTGTGCACGCGTTGTGTGCGCGTGTGCAGTGAGGTGGAAGGGGCGCATGTGTGGGATGTGGCCGGCAGGGGAATCTCCTGTGAGATTGTCGCCGATATGAACCAGATGTGGGGAGATTCGGACGCATGTACCTCCTGCGGAAAGTGCGTCATGGTATGTCCGACTGGCGCCCTCATCAAGAAGGGGGCCAATGTCGCCGAGATGGAAAAGGAAACGGATTTCTTGAAGTACATCGTCACGGCCCGGCAGAAACAGGAGTGGGTTGGTGAATATCTGAAGGAACATTGATATGCAGAAGGTAGATTCAAAACCGCGCGTGGCGACCGTCTGGCTCGGCGGTTGTTCCGGATGTCACATGTCGTTTCTCGATATGGATGAACGACTCCTTGAGCTCGCAGACCGTATCCGACTTGTGTACTCCCCGTTGGCGGATGTAAAGGAATTCCCGCGCGATGTCGACGTCACGTTCGTCGAAGGAGCGGTGTCGAATGAAGAGAATGAGCACATGGCGCATATCGTTCGGCGAAACTCGCGATATGTTGTTTCCCTGGGTGACTGCGCTGTTACGGGGAACGTGACTGCGCTGAGAAACAAGCATTCAAACGTCGAGATCATTCACCGTTCATACGTCGAACTGGCCGACAAGACACCGTCGTTGCCAATCCAGTTCAACACCGTCGCACAACTTCTTCCGCAAGCCAGGCCGCTGCATGAGTATGTGAACGTTGACGCATTCCTCCACGGATGTCCCCCTACGGCAGACCAGATCTGGTTTGCGGTCAATGAATTGCTGGAAGGACGCGTGCCGGTCTTTTCCACGATCTATCTCCGTTACGGATGAGCTGAAGGATTGATATGTCGAATACGATTACGATCGAGCCGGTATCCCGCATCGAAGGACACGCCAAAATCACGATTCATCTTGACAGCAAGAACTCTGTCAAGACGGCCAGGTTTCACGTGAACGAATTTCGCGGATTTGAAAAGTTCTGTGAAGGGCGATTGATGTGGGAGATGCCTGGCATCACCTCGCGGATCTGCGGGATCTGTCCGGCCAGCCACCTGATCGCATCGGCGAAGGCGGGGGACGAGATTCTCGCAATCGCGATCCCGGAGACAGCCGAGAACCTCCGCAGAATCCTCACGCTGGCCCAATGGATCCAGTCTCATGCCCTCAGCTTCTTTCATCTCTCATCTCCGGATTTTCTTCTCGGCTTCGATTCGGATCCAGCCAAGCGGAATGTGTTCGGACTCATGGAAGATCATCGCGACCTCGTGCGGCGGGGAATCCGGTTGCGCAAGTTCGGTCAGGAGGTGATCGAGATCCTCGGAGGCCGGAGGATCCACACGCCGTGGGCAGTCGCGGGGGGCGTGCGGGAACCCCTCGACACGGGAAATCGCGATTCCATGCTCGGATGGATACCGGAAGCGAAGGAGACCACTCGAATTGCATTGACGCTGTTCAAAGAGGTACTCGACAAATATCAACAGGACATCGTTTCGTTCGGAAGCTTTCGATCACTCTTCGTCGGGCTTGTCTCCGACAAGGGCGATCTCGAGTACTATCACGGCTCGCTGAGAGTGATGGACGGACTCGGCAACGTTATAGCCGACAAGCTCGATGCGCGTCGTTACTTCGACTACTTTGCCGAGAGGGCGGAATCGTGGTCGTTTCTGAAATTTCCGTACTACAAGAAGCTCGGATTCCAGCGTGGTGCGTATCGGGTGGGGCCGCTTGCGCGGGTGAACATCTGTGATCAGATTTCGACGCCGCTGGCCGAGGCGGAACGAGTGCAGTTCAAGGAGATGACGGGCGAGGCCGGGGCGCAGAACAACTCCTTTTACTATCACTATGCGCGACTCATCGAGTTGCTCTTTGCCGTCGAGGAAATGGAGCGTCTGTTGAACGACCCGGTGACGCTCGGCCGGACCACTCGATCGAAGGCCTTGATCAATCGCAGCGAGGGAGTCGGTGCGGCGGAAGCGCCCCGAGGGATCCTGTTCCATCACTATACCGTGGACGAAAACGGAGTGCTGCAGAAAGTCAATCTGCTCATTGCAACGGCCCAGAACAACAGCGCGATGAACAGAACGGTAACGCAAATCGCCACCCAATTCATCGATGATGCCAAACTCACCGAGGGAATCTTGAATCGCATCGAGGCAGGAATCCGTTGCTTCGATCCGTGTCTTTCCTGCTCGACACACGCTCTCGGGGCGATGCCTCTACACGTCCAGCTCGTAAGCGAAGAGGGAATAATCCTTGATGAAGTGAAGCGATGAATCTTCCTCTCCTGATCGGATACGGAAACACGCTCCGTCGTGATGACGGCGCAGGCGTCTGGCTGGTGAACGAATTCTCGCGATGCTATCCGGGGAGGGCGCACTGTCTCTCCGTCCATCAGCTCGGTCCGGAACTGGCCGAAGCCGTAGTTCGGGCACCGTGCGTGGTCTTTGCGGACGCGTCTGTCGCTGTATCGGATCTTGCCGTCAGTCGGATTGAACCGTCCGATTCTTCTTCAAGTCATCGAAGTACGCACCATACTACCCCTCAAGATTTACTGCATAGCTGCCTCGATCTCTATGGTCGGATTCCCAGCGACTGCTATGTCGTTCGTATCCCGGTTCGTTCTCTCTCATGGGGAGAGACAATTACGGACGAAGTGAAAGCAGCGTGTCGTGATGCCGTCGAGGCAATTGCGGAACTGCTTGACAACCTCGCATTTCGGGGTACAAAGGCAAAGCAGGATGGAAGGGAAGGCGGGATGGACAACGTCAGGAGGGAAACGGAACGACGCGACATCGTCCCGTGATGCTTGAGAGACCTGACCGGCGATCGAAATCCCTACGCGAGGACGGACTTTACGGTGGATTCGAGTGTCTCGCGGGTGAACGGCTTGGGTAGGTAGCTTTTGATCCCAAGTTCTTTTGCAGACTTGACGAAAAAATCCTCCGTCAGCGCGCTCATGAGGACGAATGGAACCTTCTTCAGCGCATCTCCATATTCACCGCTGAGTATCTTTTCGTAGAAGGTAAACCCTCCCATATTCCCCGAGCCAAGATTCACATCACAGAGAATCAGTGCGGGCGGTGCTTTCTGGAGGGACGGCAGGGCCTCTTCGATGGATGAAGAGGTCTGCAACGTCTGGTACGTCTTCTTCAACACATGTTTGATGAAGGCAAGAATGTGTTGGTCGTCGTCAATGACAAAGATCGGCGCCGATTCTTCGGGAAATCCAAGTTCCCCTTTCACGCGATCGACGATAACCATATGCTCGTCGTCAGGAACATCGTAGAGCCGCTGAAGACTCGACAGAACAGCGAGCTCCTCGGCTGATGGTTTTCCACCTTTCCAGGTCTCCCGCACGGCGTTGATATAGGCCATGACCTGCAATTCCCGTTCAATGGTCTCATGTTCTTCGTCGGCAATGGTGAGAGTTGCCCGGAGTGATCGGAGAAGCGACTGAGCGATTTCGTACGGGACTTCCAGTTGGGTCGTCAGCATCATCAGCGACCGGTATGCTTCGGTACTGTTGCGATGCGTCTTTTCCCGTTCCTGCTCGAGCATCTTCCGGCGCTCTTCTCCAGCGCGGCATCGAGGTTCCCCTGCTTCACCAACTCGTCGACCTGGTGAAGGAGCGTGCTGACGCGTTTGTTCCGCTCTTCTGCAGAAAGTTTCTGATCACTCATCGTCTCTCTCCATCATCAACAATGCTCAAAACTAACCGTTTTGCGATCCGGGTGCAACTATTCCTGCGGCATCATCGAATGTCCAAAACCCCTGGACTAGCACGCATAAATCACCAAGCCCTGCCACGGCATTGGCCGGACAGGGCTTGACGAAGTTGTTTCGATTTTCACTTAGATCAGGGAAACGTTCTTTGCTGAGGGGCCCTTGAGACCCTGCTCAACTTCGAACTCGACTTGGTCCCCTTCGTTCAGGGTCTTGAAGCCGTCGCCCCTGATGGATCTGAAGTGCACAAACACGTCTTTGCCACCAGCGTTGGGAGTGATGAAACCGAAACCTTTGGTTCCGTTGAACCATTTGACAGTTCCTTTTTCCATGGAACATGTCCTTTCTGTTATAATAGATGAATTCCCGACTCAACCGTCGGGCAAGGTGTACGCCGATCATCTGGACTTGCAAACCGATACGTCCGGACTTTGTAGTTTCTCTCAAACGTTACTGATTGTCAGCGTTCAACCTTGGAAGGCGTGCGTGCACATTATCAGCGGGTTTTGAAGACCGGACTCACCGAAGCCGTATGGGCTCGGACGAGTCCCCAAAGGGGATACACGGTGTACTTTTATTTGACGCACAAAAGATAGGCATAATCCTCTACAATTCCTAATGCAAAACACTCGAACCTTCAGTGTCACGAAGCTGCAGTCCGCCTTGCCTTCGCTATCACTCTTTTGTATCTTAATCGGCAGAATGCCGTGCAAATCTGGGCCCGTAGCTCAACGGGATAGAGCAATAGCCTTCTAAGCTATAGGTTGCGCGTTCGAGTCGCGCCGGGCTCACGATGAGTCGGAACGGGACTGTAGGTTCCGCGTTTCCCGTCTCGTGACGGGACAGCGGGGTCACAAGAGATTGCGGATTGTAGATTGAGATGCTGCAGACTGTCACGTGTTGGGTGCGCTCTGTAGCCAGATTCAGATTATCCCGCTGATTGTCGGCGGGATTCTCGTTTCATTCGAAAATTGTCTTCACCAACCGCCGGAAGTGTTTGATTCGCCGTCACCCTCTATGATCTCTCAAACACTTCCGCATCGCCGCATCGTCAAACAACTCGCCTTTGCCATTCTCATTGCCGTTTGTTTGTTTCCCTTCATCACTCCCCCCATTGCGCTTGCCGTTGGACTCTTCTTTGGCTGGCTTTTCAACGATGAGCCGGGAGCGCTACACCGAACAGCCGCAAGGATTCTTCTGCAAGCGTCCGTCGTTGGACTCGGCTTCGGGATTGATCTCCTCACGATCGTTGAGGTGAGTCAAGTTGGAATCGGCTTCACTATTGCTGTGGTCTTTGTCGCGCTCCTGCTCGGAACATGGGGCGGGCGAAGGCTCGGACTGTCATGCTCAACCACGCATCTGATCTCATCGGGCACAGCGATTTGCGGCGGCAGCGCCATTGCAGCGTTGGGACCCGTGGTCAAAGCGGAGGAACAGGAAATGTCCGTCGCGCTGGGTACGGTTTTCATGCTGAATGCCGTCGCTCTCTTCTCGTTTCCTTTCGTCGCGCAAATTCTCGCAATGACGCCCCTCCAGTTTGGTGTCTGGACAGCGATTGCCATTCACGATACGAGTTCGGTTGTGGGGGCCGCCGCACGACACAGCAGCGAGGCATTGGCAATTGCGACCACCGTTAAGCTGGGGAGGACCCTGTGGCTCATTCCCCTCCTCGTGCTCACCGGAGTTCTGTTCCGCGGGAGAACCTCGGGATTTCCGATTCCGTTCTTCGTTGCCTTCTTTGTGGTCGCATCGTTTCTTCGGACTGTCGCAGCGCCGATCGCGGAGATTTCCCCTACAATCGTGTCGTTGGCACGCATCGGTCTCACGATCACGCTCTTCCTAATCGGCTCCATGTTGACGCGGCGAATGGTCCGGAACGTCGGTGCCAAGCCGTTCGTCCATGGGGCCATTCTGTGGATCGTCATCTCCCTCTCATCACTTCTCGCCGTCGTCTCCCTTCTTTAGGAGAATTCACCGGTTCGTGAATCGAAGGTAAATGGACCGGGGGAAGCCCCGGGTCGCGAGGCGATTGCGCGTCGTCGTGAGTCGGAGAGCGGTGGGGGAACAGAATCAGTGCGGAAGAGCAACCTGATCGATCTCGAACGGTACTCCGCGCGCGGGATCCAATACCAGCGCAAGAGCGTTGTGCTTGCACTTGGGGATGCACACGCCGCATCCCATGCACTTCACCTCTTCAATCACTTTCCTTCCATCCACAAGACTGACCGCATCAAACTGGCAATACTTCGCGCATGTCCCACAAGCGACACAGCGATCAACGTCGACCTTTGCGACGTAGCCGGAAGATGCCAGCATAGGTGTGCCGTTCCGGTGAGCCTGCATCGCTCCGCAGCAGCATCGGCAACAGTTGCAGATCGCGTACATGCGTCCGAGCATCGCGTCTTTGAAAAAGGCATGATGAACATGACCTCGTTCATCTTCCGTGCGCAGAATCTCAACCGCCTCTGCCGAGGTAATCCGTCGTGCTCGCGTCGGATGGTGCTCCGCGACAAATCCCGCGAAGGGCTCTCCGATAATCAGGCATACCTCGCCGGGAGAACAACTTTTCTTCCTCGCAGCACGGCAGGGACATTGCAGCACGGCGATGTTGTGAGGATTCTTGACGACGAGTTCGCGCGCCCGCGTGTACGGAATCACGTGCTCGAGATCGGTGCGTGGAATCGGCCGGTTGATGCTCACGATCCTTGTTGCCGCATTCAGCGGAACCACTTTGCCGTGATACGTATCGGCGAAAGTGACCTCCCCATTCCCGTTCTCCGACGAACGGCTGTTGCGACGGAGTCTCGTGAAGAAGGAGACTGCGCGACCGAGGCGTTCGAGCAGCGGAAGAAGAACGCGCGCAAGCGGATGCTCACCCGTCGCCACGGCAATGTAGAAATATGGCCAGCGCGTGTAAATGTAGCCGTGAAGGAAATCGAAGCGCGAGTAGTGTGGAAGAGTCTTCGCTTCCCGCACAAAGGCCTTCGTCGAGGGTCGGAGGAACGGATTGGAAGACATGCTCCCTCCACCGGAGGTATCAAGAGAATCTTCTTTCGCGCAATGTTTCCATTTTTTGATGGAATGTCAAGGCGATCGCGACTCTCTCCCGGAATCCATCCATGCCGACAAATCCTCTCCCCTTGAGCATCGCCTTCGAATCTCGTATACTTGCGTTGCGATATTCGGCCGATGTTCAATTCCCGTCCTGATCGTTTGACGTTGTACACGAAGAGTTCAAAGTACACCGACATGATTTCACATTTCCGACGCAGGGAGACCGTCATGCATCGTCGTCTCGTGTCCATTGCTCTCTTAGTTCTCTTTTTGTTCGTCATCGTTTTCGCGCCGGCTTGCGAACCACTTGTGACGCAGTTCGACGATGTGGAGGCGATCGAGATTACCAGGGCAGACCAGCTCACACCATCCCCCCAATCGGCTGATTCAATAAAGATTATGACCTGGAATATCCGGTTCGGTATCGGGAGGATTCCATGGTTCGGAGATTCGTGCGGCGACAGGGTGATCGCGTCAGAGAGTGAGGTCACCAGTGCTTTGCGGGCCATCGTTGCACGAATCAATGACATCAAACCCGACATCCTCATTCTCCAGGAAGTGGACGTCAAATCGAAGCGCTCGGCATATATCGATCAACTCCGCTGGATCCTCAACAACACGCATCTGAATTATGCGGCTTTTGCACCGACCTGGAAATCACAATTCGTTCCAAGTGACGGACTCGGAAGAATCGAGACAGGCAACGCGACGCTCTCCAGGTGGAACATCCTGTCAGCGGAGCGAATTCAGCTTCCTCTGCGCGGAGATCAGGACGCGCTCACACGATACTTCTATCTCCGCTATGCCGTTCTCAAGACTCGCATCGATATCCCGCACTCGCCGAACTTCCATCTGCTCAACGTCCATCTCACCGCCTTTGCCACCGACGATACAAAGAGGAGGCAAGTTGATGTCCTCCATGGAGAGATATCCCGTCTCGCCACTGCGGGATATCCCTTGATTGTGGGAGGAGACTTCAATCTCCTCCCGCCGACTTCGGATTCGACGGATTTTTGCTTCGAAGATATCTGTCCGGGTGAGTCGTTCCACGGTCCAGGGGATAATCCCCGGCACAAAGAGGGGAGCAACTACACGCCGGAAATCGGATGGATGCAGGTCTTCTACGACACCCTGAAGCCGGAGATCCCGTTGGAGAGATATGCCCTCAATCAGCGGAGGTATTTCACACACCACACGAGACCCGATGTCTTCTGGGACAGGAAACTGGATTATCTCTTCACCAACAGAGAGTGGATCCCAAATTCCGATTCCACATATCAAAATGGGATTTCGCTGAGCGATCATGCGGCTGTCAGTGCATATTGGAGGGTGGCGCGATGAAACAGATGATCATTCTCCTGACCGGAATCAGCGTTGGCGTCTCCTTCATTTCACCGTGCGTGGCGCAAACGCCGGATGGGCCACGTTTGTGGAGGACCGGAACTGCTTATCTGCTTCCTCACGGTGCGTGGGAGATCGGCGTATTCGAACCTGCCCGTTATGGATTTAGAGATTACCTGGAGGTTGAAGCCCATCCTCTGCTCTTCTTCGTCATCCCCAATTTCGGTATCAAGTGGGATCATGGATATGTGGGTGATCTGAAGATTGCATCGCGCCATACCCTCTTGTATCCGTCGATCCTCCTCAATCTGCTCGCAAGGAAAGGTACTGGAGGGATCATCTCGCCTGAGTTTCATATTCCCCCAATGGTCGAGTTCTATCATGAATTCTTGGCTAGCGCGCCGATCGTCGGTTCTACACTTCTTACCGGCAAAGTGGGTCTGAGCCTCGCGAAGCGAATGGGTGCAATTGATGAACGGTCGACGATCGATCTTCCCCTCGTATATCCTCGCCTGGCCGTGTTCTATCACGGGTTCGGCCTACGGGGCGGGATAGACCTCGAGGGCAATCTCATCAGCCATTTGAGATTTTTGGTCGATGCCGACCTGTTCTTTATTCCGGGCGTGGAATTCGGCAGGGCATTGGAAAGCAAAGCTCTCCTCTATTGGCACGCGGGTGAATCGACGAGGCTTTGTCTCGGCGCGAAAGTCACCTACGGCGAATACCCCTTCGGCAACCAGTGGCATCTGCTGCTTCCGCTGGTCGATTTGCAGTTTTCGTGGCGGTAGGATATCGGACAACGGCAGGATTGTGATGGAAGCTACTTGTTCCGCCCCTATTTCCGTTCCTGGTAGGTCTTCACGAGGAACTCCGCGACTGCTTCCGCCTCCGAGGGTCTGAGACCCTGAGCCGGCATCGGGGGAAAGGCAGGATCGACTTTGACGGGATTCAGGATGAATCTGATGAGGTCTTCTTGTTTTCCGTCATACTTGGGCAGCACGTCGTTGTATGCGGGTCCGACGACTTTCTGGCCGAAGGCATGGCAGGCGGAGCACTTCCCCACAAAAATATCTTCCGGACTCAACTTCACCACGCTCACGCCGAGTTTTGATTTCAACTCAGCCTCAGAGTTCGCGAATTCGGCGGCCAGCACAGCGGCGTGCGGTCTCACAGCGTTGCTGAGCGAAGATGCGTCGCGGATACCAAGGAAGAGAAATGCGCCGATGAAGAGATAAAACGCGAATCCGGCAAACCGGAAATGAGATTCCTTGATCATGGCGTAGAAAAAATTCGCGATTAGAAATAGGGACAATATGCTTCCGATTGCACCGGCGAATGTGAAAAACGAGAGTGCCGGCTTCGGCAAAAGCAACAAGTCGAGCGTCAGGAGTACGGGCTGAGCGAGTGCGGCAATCAATGTCCATGGAAGAACGGTTGCTCTGAGGAATTCAGAATAGCTGTCCGCGATGTCTCGCTGCCCCCCCTGCCAGCTGTACAGAAAAAAGAGGACCGTTCCTCCAGCCAGGGCGACGCCAAGCGTCAGAAGCTGAAGAAAACGGAACCATGTCAATCCGGAAATCATCGACGGAAAAATGGTCTCGACGGTTTCCCAGCTGTGTGAGTCCATGGCAAGCGCGGTTGCCGATACGAAGAGAAATGCCGAGATGAAGAGAAGAATCGTTCCCCAAATCCCCACCCGATTCCCGCTCGCAATGTTCTCGTTGTTGTATTGCCCGATCTCTCGGGAAATATCTTGCGAACGTGAATCATCGACGAGGAAATCACCGACGAAGTCGAGAAGCGTGCCCAATCGGATGGTGTACCTGTACGCGTAGAGCAAGACGACGGAAACGATGAATATGAAGAAGGATACAGTGAACACCGATATCGCAATGGACTCGGTCCCGTGGAGCAGCTGCGCGTAAATGAGAATGATCGAAAAGAGGGGAACAATGCCGAAAAGAAACGGGACGCTTTTCATCATCATCGGCATTTCGATGAGATCCTTCGCGAAGCGTCTGAGCCGGTGATCGTCGCGCTTGCGTGCCTGCCTCCCAAGGTACAATGAGAAGAAGGAACTCCCCAGAAGGAGACTGAGATAGGGGAGAAAGAGGAGCGAGACGAGTCCGAGCACCACATGAAGGAGCGAGACGTGTTGAAGCGATTGGGGAAAAGCGAGTTCTTTCAGAAAATCCATTGAGCCGTATCCTTCGGACTATACCACCAACTGATCAAGTGAAAGAAGAATGACAAGCAGCAGGGCAAACCGATTGATTCCCTTGAACGCGTACATCAGCTTGAGATCACTCTTGGAGCTCATCACGAACCGAAACGCATTCCATGAGAGCCAGATTGCGGACAGGACGAGCCCCAGATGAATAAGGAACGATTCTGCAACACCAAAGAGCGGCAGTCCGATGCTTAACACGCAAACCCCCATCATCCAGATAAAGGTGATGCGAAGGATCTGATCGCGTGAAAAGATGCTCTGCATGGTAGGAAAGCCGGCCTGCCGGTAATCCTTTTCAAAGAAGAGCATCAGCAACCAGAAGTGCGGAATCTGCCAAACAAAAAAGAAGAACGACACGGCAAGGATCTTTTCGTCCAACAGACTCCCTCCTGCGGCAACCCATCCGATGGCCGGAGGAATGGCTCCGATCAGCGAGCCCGGAATGACGGCCATAGGATGCCTCCTCTTAAGCGGCGTGTAGACCCCGTTGTACCAGAGAAAGGCGAGCACCCCGAGCGCGAGGGCTGCAAGACCCGATGCCGCGACCAACGTTACCGATCCGGCGAGCGTGAGGAGCATTCCGAAAATGACGGCGCTCCGCGGCGAGATCGCTCCCGAGGGAATCGGCCGCTTGCGCGTGCGCGGCATGAGCGCATCAGTACGACGCTCCTGCACATGATTGAAGACAGCCGATCCGCACGCAAGGAAAAGCGTTCCGAGAAGGACCGGGATGATTGCTAGGTCGACGCTCCCCTTGGCCAAGAGATAGCCGAGGAGTGTGGTGATCATCACCACAGTGGTGATTCGGATCTTGGCAAGTTCCAGAGCGATAGCGATCGTCCGTTTCACGCGCATGGCCTCAGCTTCATCGTCCTTCCGTTCGCTTTGCCGCTGTGTCCGCGGGGGCGGCCTGAGATGTCCCATACATCTGGGCGTACCACGAATCGAAATCTTCCTCCGCCATCACGACGACTTTAGAATACATATACGAATGCTTGAGGCCGCAGTACTCTGCACAGGCGATATCGTATGCCCCCACCTCATCAGCACGAAACCAGGCCTGATTCTTCTTGTTGGGGATGACGTCCTTCTTGAGTCGGAATGCCGGCACGAAGAATGAATGATTGACGTCGGCTGAAATCAGGTTCGTCTGGATCGCTTTGCCGAGCGGAACATAGAGTGTATCCGTTTTGACTCCGTTGGGGTACACGAATTCCCATTCCCACATTCTCGCCGTTACTTCGATCACAATGGCATCCGCCGGGATATTCTTCATCCTCTCATATCCAATCCACCCGTAGTAGAACATCCCGATGACAAGAATGGTTGGAATGACGGTCCAGAGAATCTCGAGCGGGACGTTGCCTTCGATGTTTGACGGCCGTGGATTACGCTTCCTGCTGTACCGGATAACAAAGTACACCATCAGGAGCGTGATGAGGATTAGGAGGACGAGGGAAATCGCCAGAATAAAGAGGAAAACGCCGTCAACGTCTTTGATAAATCCGGAATCGCTTGAGAGCACGATCGTTACCTTGCGAATGAATAGTCGAAAAAGGTCAGCACAAGAAAGATCAGCAGCGTGAGGATTGCCACCGTCGCGAATATCCGAAACACCCGATCCTCAAACTTGAGGTGCATGAAGATCGTCATGACCATGATTGCCTTGACCGTTGCGATGATCAGTGCGATGGCAATGTTGTAGAACTGCAAATCCATCCCCGCGACGGCCACCGTGATGCCGGTGAATGAGAGGAGCCCGAGCCAGACGAGAATGTATGTCCCGTATCCGATGACGTGTGCATGGTTTTTCGTGCCGTGATCCATGGTTCCATATGCTTCTAGTGAATAAGATAGAACAGCGGAAACAAGAAAATCCAAATCAAATCGACCAGGTGCCAGTACAGTCCGCTGTTCTCCAGCTTGACAAACGAATCTTTGTTGACGTGGCCGGTCTTGAGATACACCATCATGAATGTCATGATCACCATGCCGATCAACACATGGATGGCATGGAGTCCGGTCATGACATAGTACAATCCGAAGTACAGGATTTCGCCGTTCGTACGTTCGAGCAACTCCTTTCCACCCGGGAAGAGACCGTGGTGGAATTTCGCTGTCCACTCGAAATACTTGTTCACCATGAAGACAAGGGCGAGCGCGTTTGTGGCACCAACGAGTCCGATCGAAAGTCGTCTTCTTCCTTGCTGGATTGCCGTAATCGACATCGCCATCGTCAGACTGCTCGTCAGGAGCACAATGGTGTTGATCATCCCGACCAGCGTATCGAGCTCCTTGGAAGCCAGGGAGAAGCCGTCTCCGTACGTGAACCGGTACACGGCGTAGACAATGAACAGTCCGCCGAAGAGGATCAGCTCGGTAAAGAGGAACAGCCACATACCGATTTTGGCGCCGTAGTCATCGCGATGCATATGCGCCTGGACAGCGTTCGAGTGGTTCACGCGTGTTCTCCCCGCTCATATCGTGAGTAGTCATATGGGCCGGTCGCGACCACGGGAATCGTTTCAAAGTTTTCGACGGTCGGCGGTGACTGGATCGTCCACTCCAGCGTGGTTCCGCCCCATGGATTCGACGATGCCCGGGAGCCGTTTCGGAGTCCCATGAGGAGATTCGCCACCATCATGATCAATCCAAGGACAAGAATCCACGATCCGATCGTGGAAATGAAATGGAGAGACTGAAACTCCGGCAAGTAGTCGTAGTAGCGGCGCGGCATTCCCATGTATCCGGCGATGAACAGAGGGAAGTAGAGAACGTTGAAGCCGATGAAAATCAGGATGAACGACACGTTCGCGCGGGCTTTGTTGTACATCTTCCCAAACATCTTCGGAAACCAGTAGTGCATGGCGGCGAAAATGCCGAATCCGGTTCCTCCAAACATCACGTAATGAAAATGGGCAACGATGAACGACGTGTCGTGAAGATGCATGTTCAGCGCAAGGGCTCCCTGCATCAGTCCGGTGAATCCCCCGATCGAAAACTGGAAAATAAATGCGAGGGCAAAGAGCATCGGCGGTTCCAATTCGATGGATCCTTTGTACAGGGTCGAGACCCAATTGAAGACCTTGATCGCGCTTGGGATGGAGACGAGGAACGTGAGGAGTGAGAAGATCCACTGGGCCGTATCGCTCATCCCGACTGTGAACATATGATGAGCCCAGACGAGCGAGCCGAGCAGGGCAATCGCGATGCTGGAGAACGCAATGAACGAGTACCCGAAAATGGTTCGCCGCGCGAAAACCGGAATCACTTCGGAGATCAATCCCATCGCCGGGAGGATCATGATATACACAGCCGGATGGGAGTAGATCCAAAAGAGATGCTGGTACAGGATCGGATCCCCGCCAAGCGCCGGATCGAAAATCCCAACGCCGAGGGCTCGCTCGACGACGACCAGCAGAAGGGTGATACCGACGATCGGTGTCGCGAGGACCTGGACCCAGCCGGTCGCGTACAGCGACCAGATGAAGAGGGGCATCCGGAACCACGTCATTCCAGGAGCCCTTAAACGATGGACGGTGGTGACGAAGTTGATTCCCGTGAGGATCGATGAGAATCCGAGCGTGAAAGCGGCGAGCAGGGCCGGAATGACATTGGTGCTCGTGCGAACGCTGTAGGGGATATAAAAGGTCCATCCGGTATCCGCCGGGCCGCCCGGCAGGAAGACCGACACGATCGCCATAAGACCGCCGGCCACAAAAAGCCACCACGACAGAAGGTTCAACCGTGGAAATGAAACGTCGCGCGCACCGATCAGGATGGGGAGGAAGAAGTTTCCGAAAACGGCCGGCAATCCCGGAATGATGAACAGAAAGATCATGATGATGCCGTGAAGCGTGAACACGGAGTTGTATGTTTGCGCTTCCATGATCGTTTTGCCGGGAGCGATCAGCTCCAGCCGGATGAGGAGACCGAAGAGGACCCCCACGGCGAAGAAGATCCCCATCGCAATCATATAAAGAATGCCGATCCGCTTGTGATCGGTGGAGAGAATCCACGAGAGGATTCCTTTCCGTGAACCAGCGGCACGCATGAAGTCTGTCCTCGCACTCTGAGAGGCGAGTGCATGGTTACTCATAGAGTCAATTCCTTGCTCGTTTCGGTTTGAGAACAACAAATGTCACGAACACGCCGATGAGGAGGAGAATCCCGATTCCAGCGATTCGGGTAATGTTCATTGCGTACGTTCTTCCCTCTGCATCGTACGTGTAGCAGAACTTGAGAAGCTTGGCAATGGTGGGTCCAGTTCTTCCTTCGGAAGCTTCCATGAGGGCCATCTTCACATCAAAGGGGAGATAGGTGATTCCAAGCAGATAGCGCGTGACTTTACGTTCGGGCGACAGGAATATCAAAGCGCCCGGGTGAATGAATTGATCTTCTTCCGGCTTGAAATAGAATCCTACGGCATTCGTGAGAGCGAAGACGTTGGCACTGTCGCCGGTGAGAAAGCGCCAGAAATCGTTTGGAACTTTTTTCTCGAGCGCTTTGAGGAAGTTGAACTTCTTGGCCTGTGCGAGACTAGGCTTTTCCGTGAAGTCAAAACTCAATGTGAGGATCTGGTAATCCTGTCCCGGCTCAAGACCCATCTTGTCGACAATCGATGCCGTTTCCATGAGGAGTGGGGTGCAAATCCCCTGGCAGCGATAGAAGACGAGCGTGAGAATCGTCGGTTTGTTGACGAGGTCTCCGAGTGTGACGATCTGACCGTGTTCATCGTAGAACTCGAGATCGGCAGGAATCGTCGTTCCGAGCTGTTCCTCAATGCCCACCTCCGGCTTGGCGCCGCTGCGGTCCTGAGCAAAAGCGATGGAAGAATAGATCAGTGTGCTGAAAACCAGGAGACTGCCGAGCAGAGCGATTGTGCGGTTCTTCATGACTCAACTCTTTATCTTCTGATACAGATTGGTGCAATATTGGTAGAGGGCATCCCACTCTGCGCTGTTTAACAGGACTACAGATTCACTGAATCCGCACCATGCCGGGGATGCTGAGATCAGAAATGTGAAATCACTCTTCTTCATTGTCCTCAAGTCGACCGATGCCAGGATGGTTGCTGCCCGTCTCCGATCCGTGCACACCTTTCTGAACATCATCGCTCCGGCGTCCGTGCCGGCGTGATCCATCGCCATGAGCAAGCTCGCGACCTTGCCTGCGGTGCCGGCAGATTCCTGCACCAGCTTGCGTGACGCCACGAGAACGGGGATCTGCGGTGCCACCCGCGTTCCCTTTGAGAGATTGTACGACGCATCGAGCGCCTTCAGCTCATCAGGTGAATCGGAAGGGGAGTCCGGCCCCAGCGATCGCACAAAGTGAATGAGGGCGAATCGGTCGGCCGGCGACAGATGATTGTACGAAGGCATGCCCGTTTTCAAGAGGCCTTCATCGAGCGTCTTGTAAAGTGCTGAGATGGTCCGAGCGTTGACCCACCCTTCGTCGGAAGTCAAGTTCCGCGGTTTGGGATTGAACACAGCACCTGCGGGACCGTTGCCCTCGCCATTCTCATCATGGCAGGATGCACAGTTTCCGCTGTAGAGCTGGCGTCCGCGATTGAGGAGATCCGGTGATGGAATGCTGATGTTCGCGATGTCAACCGGTGGGAGATTCACCGGCTCCTTCATCGGAATATCGGTAACCACGAGCGTGCTGTCCGGAAGCGACGGTTGGATCGCATTCCTCGAGATGGTGTCGAGCGATTGGATATAGTACAGTCCGACAATGAGGACGACGGCCAGCACGTAGAAGTAGGAATATCCAAACAGTCGCAGGGGAGTCTTGAAGATCTCCCTGAAGTCGAGCTCGTCTTTCGGTCGTTGTTGGTCGTTCATGAGTACCCTGAATCAGAGTCTGAAATCGAGTCCGCGTTTTAGCTTTGGATCCCCAGTCGGTATGAGTGAGGTCTTCCGGTATCGGAGGATGAACACCAGCAGCACAATCCCGACACTCAGGAGCGGGAACCCGACCTCCATCCATCCGAAGAAAAATGATTCGTGATGCGTCGGCATGACGAGCCAGTACAAATCGATGAAATGAGCAAACAGGATCCAGATCGCCATGATCTTCAACCGGCGCGGATTCATCTTTGCTTCCTGGGCAAGCAAACCGACATAGGGTACAACAAAATGTACGACGATGAGTGCCAGCGAGAGGAACTCCCAGCCCCCTTCCCAGCGACGCGTCATCCAAAACGTCTCTTCCGGCAGGTTTGCGTACCAGATCAGCAAATACTGACTGAATGCGATGTAGGCCCAAAAGTTTACGAACGCGAACATCAGCGCGCCGAGACTATAGAAATGATCCCTTCTCAGGAGTGTGCCGAAGTACCCGTTCTCATGAAGAAGAATGATCGCGATCGTTGCAGCGGCAAGCGCGGCGAGCATCGTTCCGGAAAAATAGTAGACACCGAAGATGGTCGAAAACCAATGGGGCTCGAGGCTCATGATCCAATCGATGGCAAGAAACGTCACCGTCACAGCGAAGACGGGGATGAAGATGGCCGACAACCTGATGTTGCGCCTTGTGAAGAGTTGATCGCCGGTCGAATCTTGTTTTCGTGAATTCCGGGTGATGAAGTGATAGAAGAGATACCAGATCGCAAATGTGGCGACGAACCGAATGCCGAAAAACGTCACATTGAGATAGGGAGATTTTCCTTTGAGAATCGCATCGGCTTCGACCGCCTCGGCATGCGTCCAGTGGAACAAGTCATGCAGGTTCAGAAACATGGGAAGAGCAGCGACCCCCGTGACGGGAATGATGAATGCCAGAATCTCGCTCACTCTCCGCATCGGGGTGCTCCAGACGGCGCCGGCAACATATTCGAGCGAAATCAAAAACAGCGATCCAATCCCGATGCTGGCAAGCATCATAAACATCACGACGTTGTTGAACGCCGCGCGCGGACCGTCGACATACCAGGCCGCAACGGCAAGTGCCGCTCCGGCTCCGATCATCACCCATGCAAGCGAGGTCAACCGGGTCGGGAGGGCTTTCTGCTGAAACTCGATCTGAAGAGGTGTTTTCATCGCAGATCCGCCTCCGTGGCATGCTTCGCGCGGAGCAGGGCGCGAACGTAGTGAACGACAGCCCAGCGGTCACGTTCCTTGATCTGAGACGCGTAGGAGGGCATGATATTCTGCCCCTCCGTCACGACGTGAAAGATCATCCCGTCGGACCATCCGCGGCTCTTATCCGAATGAAGCGTGGGTGGATTCGGAAACTGACCGCGCAATCTGCTGTCGCCATCCCCGAAATTTCCGTGACACGGCGAACAAAAGGTGTCGTATTTCTTCTTTCCAAGCTCGAGGACGGATTCAGTGGGAAGGATCGGATTGACGAGGAATTTCCCTGCCAGATCCGGTTGACCTTTGAACGGGTATGGGAGATGGCCGCGAGCGACCGTTCCCTCGACGGGCGATCGCATCCCGAATCCATCGGCGAAAAGCTCGCTCTTCATCTGGGGGTTGATCTTCTGCTGTTCCATCATCCAATCAAACGGTGGCATATACAAGACATGGTTCAGGATGATGTACGTGGAGGGGCCGACCAGGAGTGCCACAAGAATCAGAAGAGTGACGAACCGCGGCTCGAAAATCCTCGGCCGTGCTTCGATTTCTTCTGCGTCGAACTGGATGCGATGAATTTCGACCGCTCCAAGATCCTGGAGAAACTCGCGGACGCGTTCTTCATCGAAGAGGGGGTCGAGAGCCTGGATGGTCAGGCCGTACTTGTCAGAGGAAACCGCTTTCATGTACGGCGTGTCGTGGAGCTGATGACTCGTATTCGGAAACCGGAAGATCACGAACAACATGCCGACGACGGTGAAAATCGCAGCCATCAGTACCGTCACTTCAAACGTCACCGGGATGAAGGCGGGAAGCTGAAAGAGAGGCTTTCCTCCGATCACGAGCGGGTATTCGATCACGTTCACCCACCACATGAAGAAAAGTGCCAGGGCGGCCCCCGACAAACCAAAGACCAGCGTCACGTATCCGAGTTTCGACGCTTTGAGTCCCATCGCCCTCGGCATGCCGTGAAGCGGATAGGGCGAATGCACGTCGAACGCGGTATATCCTCTCTCGACGGTCTGCTCGGCCGCGTGGGCAATCTCGTCCGGCGTCTGAAAAATGGCTGAGAGTGAGTAGAGGCGCGCGTCCTGCATCAGTGGGAACCTCCGTGCGAGGGCTGGGCGCCTTCCACTACGCCCTTCACCTCGGAAATCGAAACGACCGGCATCGATTTGACAAACAGAAGGAGCAGGGTGAAGAACAATCCAAAACTCCCGATCAGAATGCCGATGTCGTAGATGGATGGAACATAGAATCCCCAGCTTGAGGGGAGATAATCGCGAGAGAGTGATGTGACGACAATAACAAACCGTTCGAACCACATGCCGACGTTCACGAGCACGCCGATGACAAACATTGCCGGAATCGAGCGCCGGATCTTCTTAAACCAGAAAAGCTGAGGGAAGACGACGTTGCAGATGACCATCGTCCAATACGCCCATGCGTATGGGCCCAGTGCGCGGTTGAAAAAGACAAATGTCTCCGCGGAGTTTCCGCTGTACCACGCGATGAAAAACTCCATCCCGTACGCGTATCCCACCATCATGCCGGTCGTGATCATGATCTTGTTCATCTTCTCGAGATGATCGATCGTGATGATGTGCTCGATGGCGTAGATCTTCCGAATGCCGATCAGCATGTTCTGAACCATCGCAAATCCGGAAAAGACCGCGCCCGCAACGAAGTAGGGAGGGAAGATTGTTGTGTGCCAGCCCGGGATAATCGATACCGCAAAATCGAAGCTCACAATTGTATGAACGGAGAGGACGAGCGGCGTGGCAAATCCGGCGAGAATGAGATACGCCATTTCGTAGTGCTGCCAGTGGCGATTGGAATGCCGCCATCCGAGGCTGAGAATAGAATACACTATCTTCTTGATCCTGCTTACCGTCCGGTCTCTCAATGTGGCAAAATCGGGAATCAGCCCGACGTACCAGAAGATTGCCGAAACGGTGAAGTAAGTGGAAACGGCAAAGACGTCCCACACCAACGGAGAGGTGAAGTTGATCCAGAGTCCGTGCTGGTTCGGATACGGCATGAGATAACCGTCAAGCCACGGCCGACCTGTATGAATCAATGGAAACAATCCGGCGCACATCACGGCGAAAATGGTCATGGCCTCGGCAAACCGCGCGATGCCGGTTCTCCATCGCTGGCGAAGCAGGAAGAGAATGGCCGAAATCAGTGTCCCCGCGTGCCCGATGCCTACCCAGAAAACGAAGTTGACAATATCGAATCCCCAGCCGACCGGTTGGTTGACACCCCACATCCCGACGCCAAAAATGAATGTCACGGCAAGGGAGGCTGCCCCGATGAGGAGCATCGTCCCCGAGACGGCAATGGCCACGAACCAGGCCTTTGTCGGCTTCGCATCGATCGGCTTGATGATCGCGTCATCGATGGACGAGAGTGGCGGCTTGCCTTCAACGACCGGTGGTTCGACTGAGTAGTCAACAAAGCTCACGCCGGATTCTCCGTCTGTCTATTCCTGAGTTTTGCCATGTACGTCACATTGGGACGAACGTTGATTTCTTCGAGGACGTGGTATCCAAGATTGTGCGCGCGGTAGTGTGACACTTTCGACTGAGGGTCGTTCATGTCGCCGAACACAATGGCGTCGGCAGGACACGCCTGCTGACATGCCGTCACGACATCAGATCCCCGGATCTCTCTTCCTTCTTCAGCGGCAACTTGTCGTGCCTCCATAATGCGCTGGATGCAGAATGTGCACTTCTCCATGACTCCGCGCGACCGGACCGTCACCTCCGGGTTGTACAAGGCACTCATCGGTTCCTCGGCGTAGATTCCATCGGCAAAATCATTCCGGAAGTCGAGGAAATTGAAACGCCGGACTTTGTACGGACAGTTATTCGAGCAGTACCGCGTCCCGACGCAACGATTGTATGCCATCTGATTCAATCCGTCCGGACTGTGATTGGTCGCGGCAACCGGACAGACGTTCTCGCACGGAGCGTGATCGCAGTGCTGGCACAACATCGGTTGATTGCTGACAACGGGATCTTCGGGGGTACCGGAGTAGTACCGATCGATACGGATCCATTGCATCTCGCGGCCGAGTTCGACCTGTTCTTTGCCCACGACAGGAATGTTGTTCTCAGCAACGCAGGAGGCAACACATGCCGTGCAACCGATACATTTGTTCAGGTCGATGGCCATCGCCCATTTCACGCCGTCGTACTCGAGGATCTTCGTTATGCTTTCGGGCTCGTGGCGTCCCTTCTGAATGAAGTCCGGAGTGTTGAGATATTGCGCAACACTCCCTTCGCGAATGATCTTCCGCTTAAGATGAAGATCCTTCACGAATGCATCGTCAAGCGCGTGGTGTTCCTGCGTGGAAACAAGCTCGTAGCTTCCGGATCCTTTGGTCACCGCGGCGGAGAAGATGTAGGGAGTTGAGCGGATTTCGACGGGCATGAGCGATCCGACATCGAATCCGACGTCTGTGCCGACCGGGCCGGCGGTTCTTCGTCCGTAGCCGTGTTCGATTACGACCGCATCTTCAGCAGTCCCGGGTTGAACGAACACAGGAATCTGAAGACGGCGCTCTCCGGCGCGAATGTCGATGATATCGTTATTTTCGACTCCTAAACTCTTTGCCGTCTGAGGTGCGACCGCCGCGTAGTTGTCCCAAACCACTTTCGACACGGGGTGCGGGATTTCCTGAAGCCATCCGTTTTCCGCGTACCGCCCGTCCCCCACGTTCTGGCTCGGTCTGACCAACACGGTGAACTGATCCGTTTCGCGCCAAAGTGGCTGGAGCCAATCCGCGTTGATTATAAATTGACCACGCGCGATCGGTTTCTCGGAGTGGAGCAGAAGGCCGTCATGAAGAGCTGCATGCCAGAACCGCGAGAATGCAACCGGACTCTTGATGGACGGGTAGACTTCCTCTTCCCATCGCTTCTTGAGGTAACGATGATAGGACGAAGCATCCGGCTGAGTGGTCGAACCGGACGCCCAGTGAAGCAAAATCGCCTCCTTCTGCCGAGTTGCGTATAAAGGCTCAATGACCGGCTGCTGAAGACTGAACTGTCCTGTTCGAGTCTTAAAATCTCCCCACGATTCGAATGCATGGTTGATCGGAAGCACGATCGTGCTGATCACCGACGATTCGTTTTCACGTTGGGTCAACGTCACGATTGCGGGAACGCGTTGAGCCGCCTCAGCGTATCGAAGTTCCTGCGGAAGATGATACGCCGGATTGGCGTCGACGTGCACGATCGCTCCGATTTTTCCTTCCCGCATCTTCTGAACGAGGAGAACCCAATCCTCCATGGTCGCTTCGGACGAATACTGGACGCGAGATACCCTCTGGTCGTACAGGCCGGTATTGCCGAGAACCTCGTTCAGGAGAATGACAGCGGTGTGTACTTCTTCGGGGAGTGTACTTCCAGCAAAGACGATAGATTCGCCGCGGTGAGAAACGAGACCGTTGACAAGTCCCTCAACCAGATGTGCGGGCAATCGGTGTCTCGCGACAACTTGGGCCAATGGATATTGACCTATTGCCTCCACCACGGAGGTCTCCGGGGAGATTGCGGAAAGCTTGCGCCTCTGGGCCACCTCGTGGATGAGCCCCATCACAAATTCAAACTGAGCCCCCGGTTTGAGACGGATTCTGTGGTCCGCATTCATGCCTGTCAGGGACAGCCCGGCTTCGGCGACCCAGATACGACTGAAGTGTCGCGGATCGTTCATGTCACGGTTTTTCGTGATTGATCGGATTTGCTCAAGAACATCTCCTTCGGTGGCGAGAACATCTGCTTCGAGAAGGAGAAGGGTCCGTGCCGCTTCCCAGCGGATAACAGGCGCACCGTTGGAACCGTATGACCGGATCCAGGCATTGGAGCGGAAGCGATCGGAGAAAAGCTCGTAGCTGTACGTTCTGGAGCTTGGATAGCGTGCCATGAAGGCGTCAAGCACTTTCCGAAACGTGGGCGACGTGACGGTGTGCGTGACGAGAGCAATCTCTTTCCCTTCGGCAGCTGTCTTCGCGAGTTGACTCATGATCGTGCGGTCTGCCTCTTCCCACGAACCCTCGGCAAAGCCTCCGCCGGATCCCTTGAATTGTGGGGTACGCAATCGCTGCGGATCATAGAGATCGAGAACCGACGCTTGACCGCGCACGCACAACTTCCCTGCGTTCACGGGGTGATCCGGATTCCCGTCGACCTTGACGGGGCGTCCCTCGCGAGTCTTAATCAGGATCCCGCAATTGGCCGAGCATCCCGTGCATGTCGACGCATAGTAATTGGCTTTGCCAATCGTGATCTCTTCCGGCTGCTTGTTGTATGGGACAACCTCTCCTTTATCACGGTAGTTCGTACAGCTCGCCGCGGCGAAGGCAGCCGAAGCTGACAGAAGTGCAAGGAACGTTCGTCGCGACACCGGGGAGAGATCCGCAACGTCGCTTTCGTCGGTTACGCCGGCAAGGAATTCGTTCGATTTGAGTTGAGCGACTTCCGGGTGATCCGCGAGATCTCTCAGGCTTCTCCAGTATCGGGTCTCTTCGGTTCTAGACATTCACATTCCTTCTGGCGCGTTGAACGGCGTTCGGGTGCTGGGTCACGCGGATGTGACGATCGGAGCGGCGTGGACCCGCGGAAGATTTCCGGGAAAGGAAATTCGCGAACAGCGCGATTCCGGCACCGGCCGCGATGAGAATCAACGATCGTCTTCGCGTCGTCTGCTTCGGTGGTTGTGTGTGGTTCATGGTTCTCTTCCCTCTGCTATCGATGGCACGCGAAGCAATGTTCCGGTCCGGTGTTGACGCCCTTGAGATCGGGAAACCTCTGATGCACCTCCCTGTGGCAATTGAGACAGCTTCCCATCGTGAACGACGATACTTGACGAATCACATCCATGTCCTTCACCTCGCCGTGACAGCCGGCGCACTCGATTCCCTTGTTGACGTGCACACTGTGATTGAAGTAGGCAAAGTCGGGTACCCGGTGAATCCGTTTCCACTCCAGCGGTTTTCCCTCGCCATGATACTCGGTCAGCCTGACAATCGCCTCTTTGTTCTTTCGGGCGACGGTGTGGCAGTTCATACAGACGCTCGTGGCAGGGATGAGGGCGTGTCGCGATTCTGTAACGCCCGTATGGCAGTACTGGCAATCGATGGCCATTTCTCCGGCGTGCAGCTTGTGGGAGAACGGAATGGGTTGGGGAGGAGCGTAGCCGATCCCGTCCCGTTCGGGACGAGAAAGAAAATAGGTGAGGGTGAATGTCAGTGCCGCCACGAAAACCGTAATCGGCACACGGATCTTCAGTGAATAGTCAAGGATTGTCTTGTTCATTCATTGCTTTCGGTTCGGAGCAACTGGACATCATCCAACGACCACATCGATCTGTTGAAAGGCGTGATGAATGCGTGCCCGAGTCGGGCATGTAAGAAGCAGGAGGTGGCTATGCCGCCAAGGGAAAATGAGCTCAGCGGTCGAGGTGGCTCCACGCGCTGAAAGTTCCCTCAGAAACATCATCTAAACAGCAATTATGACAGAACAGTTCCGTCGAACGGCGAAAATGTGGTGCGAATGGAATGGTGCCACTGCCTCGTGTCGCGCACTTGAGAGGATCCCCTTGGGAATGGAGAGTGGTTCTCTCCGTTCCCACGGCCAAAGGGGGATGGCGGCTCATCAAAAAACTATATACAGAAAGAAGATCATCTTGTCAATGAAATTGGCCTGAGCGCGGGCGCGTCATCATCCCTCGTCAACCGTCGTGTCGGCGTTCGTCCAAGACATGAGCCCAATCACAGTCATTCTCCGGCGCTGATGCTTTGCCTTGAATTAGTGAACATTGGGGCGTATCTTGCGTTCAGTTTTGTTCGCACCTTTATGATCAAGCGTTGCTGGGGAGCAGAAACACACATGTTCCCCATTCGTCACGTCATCCAACGCGGTAGCCCATGCTTCCATCATCTGACCGAACTCCCACTCCGTCCCCTTCACACTCCAAGCATCTTGCCTCGGGACTTGCGGCGGTTATCCTCTTGATCTTGACCACGATCTTCTATCCCGCCGTGTTTTCGGTTGATGAGTCTCTCCTCGATCTCCGCTGCGCCGTCAGGGGGGAGGTTGAGCCGGATACCAACATCGTGTTGGTCTATTTCGATGCGGAGGACATCTCCGCTCTGGGGGGATGGCCCCTCCGGCGCAATTACTATGCGCTGCTTATCGAGATTATGTCGAGACTCGACGCCAAAGTCGTTGGTCTTGACGTGTTCCTGGGAACGCGCAACAGGGAGTTCCCCGAGTATGACACTCTACTCGCGGCTGTCATCAAGCGATCTGGAAATGTCATTCTTTCCTCATACTACAAGAGTGTCGCCCCGAGTACCTCCGATTCCTCTCCTCGCGGAGGAGATAGACCGCCCGGCGAAGCAGATCGAGCCATTATTTGGAAGGGGGAAGGATATCACGCGCCGCACGGCGATTTTTCCGAACATGCTGCAGCTGTTGGGCATACGAATTTTCTCGAGCCGACCGTTCGTCGAGTGCCTCTGATCGTCGCGGACACAGCGCAGGAGATCGGAGCGTTCTTCGCGGAGGTCCTGAAGGTCTACAGTCGGCGCGAGAACACCCCTGCTGGCTGGGATAAGGGACAGGAGGTGAGAACAAATTTCCTGGGCCCGTTGGGTGTGTTTCGGGCATTTCGTTCGGTGGAAGTGATCCGATCGTTTGAATACTCCAGATTGGGGATCGGTCCAACAATCCCGCTCCAGACCTTCGAAGGGAAAATTGTGCTCCTGGGGATCGTGGCGGAAGGATTGGGGTCGTTCTATCCAACCCCGTTCAGTCAGGGCTTCGCTCCCATCGGCGTCCACGCCACACTGATTGACAACGCGTTGCAGAACCGATTCTTGAGCGACACCGGACGATGGAGCGGCCTTCTCATCTCCCTCCTTATTCTTCTGATGTCGGTCGCCATCATTTATTGGCGAGATGATGCGATAGGCGTCTTGCTTGTTGTTGGGATCTATGGCATCTATCTCATCCTGACTCAACTCGCCTTCTCGTACTTCACCATAATTCTGCCGACGGTCCAACCTGGGCTGGTTCTTGCAGTTCCTCTCGGCGTGATGATCTTTGTCGAGCATCGCGCGACGCAGGATTTGCTTGCCAGCATCAAGCGCGAGAAATCGTCGATTGAATCGAGATTGAGAGAAAAAGAGCTGCAGCTGGGTCTGCTCGAACGAGAGCTGACCGATGAGATGATCGATCCGACACGACCATCCCAGACGGAGCTCACTGAGCGGGTGAAGCAAATCAAAGATGAGATCCGGCTTCTCTCCAGTCAGGTTGCCGATTTGGAGAGCGATCGATCCCTCATGAGCGCGGGGCAGGGAGTTCATCAGTTCGAGGGAATTGTTTACGACCGCCAGAGCAAGATGGGGGGAGTGGTAGCGATGATCGACAAGGTCGCGCGCACCAGTGCGAATGTGCTGGTATTTGGAGAAAGTGGGACGGGAAAGGAGCTTGTGGCAAAGGCCATCCACAAGCGAAGCGAGCGCAGGAACGGACCGTTCGTTGCCGTGAACTGCGGGGCGCTGACCGAGACTCTCCTCGAAACCGAATTGTTTGGTCACGAAAAAGGAGCGTTTACCGGCGCCGTCAAAGACAAACCGGGAAGATTCGAACTCGCCAACGATGGGACGATTTTCCTCGACGAGATTGCCGAAACCTCGCCGGCCTTTCAGGTAAAACTCCTCCGCGTCCTTCAGGAAGGGGAGTTCGAGCGCGTCGGATCCGTGCGGACCGTCAAAGTCGATGTCCGCGTGATTGCCGCGTCAAACAAGAATCTGAAATCCCTCATCGACCAGAAGAAATTTCGCGAGGATCTCTACTACCGATTGAATGTGTTCTCGATCGAGATTCCTCCTCTGCGTGACCGACTCCCCGACATTGCGGCACTGACCGCTCATTTCCTTCGGAGCGAAGGGCATTCCCTCGCAGTGTCTGAAACGGTAATGAGTCTCCTCACTCAATATCGTTGGCCGGGGAATGTCAGAGAACTGGAAACCGCAATCAAACGAGCCGCAATCCTCTCGAAGTCGGAAAACCGATCCCTGCTTCGGGTGAAAGACTTCCCGACCGAAATCCAATCGAGCGTCAATGCCCTCCTCGACCTCGAGGACAAGATTCTCGATCTTCTCCGATCAAAGCATTTCTCCCGGAGTTCGATCTCCGAGACCGCCCATGAACTTGGCGGATTGAATCGGGGTACGGTCGGTGAGTATTTCCGAGGCCTCTGCTTGACCTCCTTCTTCGAGCACAAATGGGACATCAAGAGCGCGTCCAGGGCGGTTGCCGGAACGGACGATCCGGAGGTGACGGCCCGGGTCTCCAGGAAGATCTCAGAATACATCCGCAACCTGACTGCCGAGATCGACAGAGAGGAGTCGTTTGAGGAGGTTCGTTCCCATCTCAATGCAAAGTACAAGAACCTCCCCCAGCGGTATCATCAAGTCCTTGATGAAGTGGTGCGTGCCTACCTCGACGCGAAGTGGGAGTAGCGATTCCCCAGTTTTTTGCTGACCAGTCTGCCCTTCACATTCCTGAAATGATGGATTCTCGAATTCCGGCGCTTCGTCAGCGAGATTCCGGCACTTCCGCGGAGGGCCCTCTCCTGAATCCTCTGTAACACGTTGTCAATCAAGAAATTAGGATCTCCGGGAGGACGAGTAACTTGGTATGACCTTTGAGAGAGGAGGCGTGGAAACTCGCACGATTTTGGGAGTGTGAAGGAATGAAGGGAGAACGATCGGGGAACAACTTCGTTGAGTCGCAGATCAGCCTCGATTTCGCCGGTTCGTGGTCTGAAGAGCAAGGGGAGAGCTCTGAAACTACAAGAGCAGGATTCCAAAACATCCCCAAATCTTCCAAAAAACCCTCTTTTAATCCGAAGCAGAACAAATCGTACACGAGGTATGTCGAGTTTGAGGGAACCAGAATTGTGCGAGTTTCCTTTAGAAAAAGACGCAATCACGGGAATCATGGGACCGGTATCACAAAGTAGCGGGGAACGTGTGACTCGGCGCTTTGCGCGCATATGAAAAAAACTGTAGATTCTTACTGAGATTCACGAGAGGTTGACCATGAAAAGGTCATTTCAATATTCCCCGGCGATCCTGGTCATCGCCCTCCTTATCTCCGCCTGTGACCAGCCCAACTCCATCGAACTTGTCGACGAACGAGCTTCCGCTCCGCTCGAGGTTCTCTTCCTGAAGGAGAACGGCGACACGCCGATCATCAAGGAATCGTCGATCGATATCACCGGTTTGACGAAGCTCGACCAAGAGCAGTATGCGGGTTCGATCCTCATCACCTCCGTGAAAAGCGATCTTCGGAGCCATGTTGAACAACTCTCGTACGCACGGATTCTCCTGGAAGACCGGACGACACCGTTTCCACTCAGCGGGAGCTTTGGGACATACAGCACGTATCCGCTGATCGACGTCGGAAAAGCGCGGCTCGACAATTCGGATTTCGACCTGAACGAATGGATTCTTCGGATCAGGAGCACGCTCACCACGCACTTTGTCCGGACCGGTGTCTTCTACAAGCTTGGCAACGATGGAATTCAAGTTGGTAAGCCTTTCGTCTTCGAGCACAATCACGATTATGTTGTCGAAGCAGAAGGACGGGGAGTGGTGAAACCTTTCATAATGGATATCCGGACCCCCGGCCGGATGACCCTCGAAGGCCTTTCCTCGCGGACGGTGATGTTTCGAGACGAGGATCTCGTGCTTCGATGGCAAGGGAAGGCAGGGAGCCTGGTTCAGGTCATCTTCAGCACCTATAACAAAGTGGAAGGACGTGCGGCGAAGGGCCTGATGCTGCTCAAGGCGAATCCCGTTGGGAATTCGCTCGTCGTGTCCTCTTCTCTTCTCCGGTTGCTCCCCGAGAGCAGCGACGGAGAATTTCTGGTGTCGGTTGTTTCCGCGAACAGAAAGACGGCGACGATTGAGGGATTCCCGCACAAAGTCCTCGTCCAGGCGGCAACCATCCAGAACTTTCTGGTGACGTTGCGCTAGAAGCTCACGAACGAACGTTTGTCAACAAGGAGTCCAGCACGGATCGCGAGAAATCAGTGGTTCAGAAACACCATCCAATACTGAAAATCATTCTGGTGATCGTCTTCCCGGCACTCGTGACGCACTGTCTGCACGCACAGCACTTCGGCTCGGCGCGCGGCATCGGCCTCAGTGCGTATACGTCAGCTGTGAACGAGCTGGGGGCTCTGGACTGGAATCCGGCGGGTCTCTCAAGGGCCAGAGATTGGGAGCTGAGCACGACCAGCGCCGTTCTCGTCGGCAAGGGTCATAAGGTCAAGGGGATGATGTTTCAAACGCTCGGTGGAACGAAACGAATTCTTGAGAACCATACCTTCGGCGTTCGCTATTCTCCCGGTTTCCTTCTTGATTTTGTTGTTCCCAGTACGTTTCAGTTTGCCAACGGCGGTCAATCCATTTCGTTCGATAAGAAGATTTCGTTCAAAGAGAGCTATGCGCTCGGATACGGTTATCAGCTTTCGCCCGAGGCCGCGATCGGAGTGAGCGCCCGTTACATGGAGGAGTCTCTGACAGACACAGAGCCGTTCTTTGAAAAGGACACCGTTGCGAGAATTCGGTTCACGGATTATTTCGCCAGCTCATGGAACTTCGATCTCGGTGTACAATGGAGCATGAATGCAAAATGGCACTTCGGTATCGTGGCGAAAAACCTGTTCCGCATGAAAGAGAGCGAGTTTCCTCACGAGACGAGGGAATACTCCTTCCGCCCGACCAAGACCATCCGATTTGGTGCCACGTATCAGCCGACGTCGGTGCTCGCGACATCGCTCGATCTTGATAGCCGGCGCAGAGGTGCGGCGGGAATTGAAATCAACGTGACACGAAGTCTCCAGCTGCGCCAGGGAATGTTCTTTGGCAAGGAATTCGCTCCCTTTGTGGCGGCACTGGCGAGCAGCATAGGATGGGTAAGTGAATCCGTGCAAATTGATGCGGGTTTCATCCAATTCCTCGGGACAAGACGAGGCGCCGAGCTGAGTCTCCAGGAGTTCCTGACCGAAGGCGTGAGGGATATCTCCGCCAACCAGTACATGCGGAACCAGCTCATGCTGACGGTAAGCGTGCCGTTGAGCGTTCAACGAGAGGCGATGGCGAAGATCGAGCAGGTCAGGATCATGTCCGAGGTGTATCCCTCTTCCCATCATATCCATGCCCACCGACCGCTGGGCATCGCAAGGGTTCGCAACATCTCTTCAAAACCCATCGAGGCGCGGGTTTCGTTCTTTGTCGACCAGTATATGGATGCGCCCACCGAGACTCCATCATACGTTATTTCGCCCGACGCGACGGCGGATATTCCGCTTGTCGCCATCTTCAATGATGCGGTCAAGCTGCTCCCCTCGGTGGTGTTGCGTGCGGCGGACGTTTTCGTGAAAGCCTCCCCCCACACGGGATACGACGACAAAGTCCAAACTCGAGTGGTGTTTCGCGGAAGGAATGATTGGGATGGGGATGCCCTCACCCTGCGCTACTTCGTCACTCCGGACGATCCCGAGGTACTGCGATTCAGTCGGACAGTTGCGAATGAACACAAAGAAGAGCTTGCAACATCGACGAAGGAGCTTGAGAAGCTTGTATCCGCCCGGAAACTGTTCGATGAATTTTCTTCGCGGTTGACCTATGTGCGGGATCCGAAACAGAGCAAGGATCGCGTCCAATTCCCGTCGGAGACGCTGGCTCTCCGAGGCGGAGACTGCGATGATCTGGCGGTCACATACACATCGTTGCTGGCGAGTGTGGGGATTTCAACAGCGTTTGTCGACGTCGTCCCCCCGGGGGAGGAGGATGAAGCCCACATCTATTTGATGTTCGACACCGGAGTCGCGGCGGCGAGTGCAAACATCGTTTCGTCGAATCCGAAGCGCTATGTTGTGAGACGTGATTTCAAAGGACGTGAGACGGTGTGGATTCCAATCGAGTCGACGATGATGACGGAAGGATTCGAGCGGGCATGGGAAATCGGCGCGGAAACGTATTTCCGCGACGTTGAAGCCGGTTCTGGGCTGACGTCGGGTTGGGTAAGAATTGTCGATGTGCTTTCACGATAGATTTTGTAGGAGTATTTCTATTACGTGTTATCTGGAGGATGTCATGCGATTCGTAACGATTGCAGTTTGCCTCACACTTCTGGCCGTTCCTCTTATTGCCGGTTCGATCGTCGTTCGCGGCATTCAGGGAACCGTGGAGGTTCGGAAGGGAGTGACTGAACAATGGATGACGGTGGCCGTGGGCGATCTCCTGAAGCCGGAGGATACCATCCGGACAGGCGAGCGATCATCAGTCGTGCTGGCCGTGGGGACGAACAAAGTCACGATACCGGACTATACCATGGTGGATCTGCACGACTTCAGACAAATGAGCCGCGAGGATCTTTTGCTCCGCCTTGCCACGCAGGACATTCTCGCAGTCCCCGATCGGACGGACGACAAGACGGTTATTCCATCCGCCACGATTCTTCATGGCAACCGGAAGGGGGCGCGAAGCGCGTCCCAGACCTCTGAAGGCAAAACGGGGGAGATGCTTATCCACGGAGCCAGAGTGCTTCAGGACTATGGGTACTACGCGACATCCGTGCTGAGAATTCGTTCCACGATGACTCTCTATCCTGAGGTCAAGAATGATCTGGACGCGATGATTGCTCTCGGCGGAGGATTCGAGAAACTCAATCTCGAAAGCGAGGCGCGCGCGGTGTACATCTCGATGCTCGCCGAGCCGCTGCCGGACGGCTATCGAAAACGCGTCGCGGGTGCGCTTGAACGCCTCAAGGATCGCTAGATCCGCGCATAGAGTGAAGGTGACTGTTGCATCAGCCCTCTCGTTCGAGAGGGCTTTTTTTTTGCGCTTGTGTCGAGAAACAAATGTTGATAATCTAATCACCATTCAGTATGATTCGAGTCAAAGAGATCCAACCCTTGGTTGCTCGACACCCGTCTCCCACTTGTGAGCAAAATGCCCCCTGAGATTGTACTCCAGACGCAGCGCCTCAGTAAAAGGTTCAAGCAACGATGGGCTGTGCGCGATCTCAATCTTGAAATCCTGCAAGGCGATGTCTTCGGTTTTCTCGGCCCCAACGGTGCAGGCAAGAGCACGACGATCCGAATGCTGCTCTCGCTGATCCGGCCGACATCAGGAGACATCAGGCTTTTCGACGAGCCCCTTACGATGAGTCAGCACCGCGCTCTCCGCCGCGTCGGCGGGATCGTCGAGAAACCCGATTTCTATCTCTATCTCTCTGCCGTCCGAAATCTTGAAATTGTTGGTGCGCTCTATGGCGGCGTGGACCGCCGACGGATGATGGAGGTCCTCGAGCTCGTCGGACTGAAAGATCGGGCCTTCGATCGGGTCAAGACCTATTCCCATGGGATGAAACAGCGGCTTGGCATTGCCCAGGCGTTGCTCTCGGATCCTGAACTTGTCATCCTCGACGAACCCACCAGCGGACTGGATCCGCAGGGGATGAAGGAAGTCAGAGACCTCATCATTCACCTGGCCCGCGACCAGCGAAAAACCATCTTCCTCTCATCCCATCTCCTCTCCGAAATCGAACTGGTTGCCAACCGAATGGCGATCATCAACCGCGGCGAGCTCGTCGTCCAGGGGGAGGTCTCAAGACTTCTGGAGGAAGGAGAGCAATATGTGATGATTCGTGCGGAACCCCTCCGAAAAGCGCGTGCGATTCTCAGACGGCTCACGAGATTCGTTCATTCGATGAGTGAAGCCGGAGAATCACTCAAGGTGGTGATGTCGTTTGACGACATCCCTGCCGTGAATCGGTCGCTCGTGCGGAGCGGGGTCGCCGTTCATGCGATTGTGCCGCGACGATCACTTGAAGATTACTTTCTGGCGCTGACCGAACAGAGTCTTTCGGATGGACCGAACGCACGGGTCTCCGGCAAGACTCAACGACAATAACCCGAGATCGCTATGTTCCGACTGGTCTTCTATGAGGCGGTGAAAACGTTCTTGAAGAAAAGAACCTATCTTGGGTTCCTCATTGTTGGAGTCATCGTACCCATCGTTGAGGTCGCAATGAAGGTGGAAGGGGGAAGGTTCATTCAGGCGGCCACGCGGACACTGCGACAGGATTTTATCTTTGTCGGCAGTCTCTTCAATGGATGGTACGTTTCATACTGGATGATGCAGAGTCTCTGGGTCCATATTCCCCTCCTGATTACCTTTGTCGCCGGCGATCAACTCGCCGGAGAAGCGACCTCGGGAACGTATCGTCTGATTCTGACGCGGCCTGTCACGCGAACAAAGATCTTCTTTTCGAAGTACATCGTCACATTGATCTATTCCATTGTGTTCGTTCTCTTTCTCGCAATCCTCAGCATCGGGCTCGCGCTCATCCTGCTCGGGAAGGGAAACCTTCTTGTGTTCGACAGGGGCATTCTCATTCTTCCGGCAGCCGATGTTGCGTACAGATTCTGTGCTGCGTATATTTTTGCCACCTGGTCCATCGTTACGATCGCATCCATTGCATTTTTCTTTTCGTCGTTCGTGGAGAACGCCATCGGACCGATTGTGGCGACGATGGGCTTGCTCGTCGTGTTCCTGATCCTGGTGGTCCTGCCCGTCGAAGCATTTGAACCGATTCGACCGTACCTCTTCGCTCAACATATGAATCTTTGGCAGCATGCGTTCCGGGATCCCATTGCCTGGGATGAAATCGGACGCGGGATCGCCGTGCTGGGTTCATATTCTGCCGCTGCGGTCGGAGCGTCATGGTGGATCTTCACGCGTAAGGATATTCTTTCATAGTTTTCCGTTTGCGCCGTTTCATCATCGAGAGGGAAAAATATGGATTGGTATGTGATTGGAATCGTCGTCTATGTGCTGTTTCTCATCGGCATCGGAATCTACAAAAGCCGTTTTGTCAAAACGCAGGACGACTTCATGGTCGCAGGCCGTAAGACGTCGGCGATCTTCCTTGCCGGCACGCTTGTGTGTACCTGGATCGGATCGGGAAGTCTCTTTGGAAGCGCCGGGCTTGGATTTCGTGAGGGATTTTCCGCTCTCTGGATGAGCGCAGGCGCCTGGGCGGGTATCGTGATCGTGTATTTCCTCGCGCATCGGGTCCGGCGCATCGCGCAGTACACCCTCTCGGATATTCTTGAGAAACGGTACAACGCCGCCGCCCGCTTGTTCGGCAGTATCACCATCATGATTGCCTATCTCACAATCGTCGGGTATCAGTTCCGCGGCGGCGGACGACTGCTCAACATTCTCACGGGTATCGATCCGGTCACCGGAGGGGTGATCGTGTGTGGCGTCGTTATTCTCTTTACGGTTGTGGCAGGGATGGTCTCCGTCATTACGATCGACCTGTTCAATGGAATTGTGATGATTGTCGGTGTCTTCATCGCGCTGGGAATCGTCTTCGCCGCCGGCGGCGGGACCGAACAGCTCGCTGTTCTCCCGGCCGATCATTTTGCGCTCTTTGGCCGGCACGATGCCGTGTGGGCCCTCGGCGTCTTCTTTCCCACATTCTTTCTCCTCCTTGGCGAGGGGAGCATGTACCAAAAATTCTTTGCCGCGCGCGACGAGGTCACGGCACGCCGAGCCGTCATCGGCATGATCATCGGCGTTGTACTTCTCGAGAGTGCGATCGCGACGCTGGCGATCTTCGGAAGCAGCAAGTATTTTACGCTCGCTCCTTTCGCAGGAGCTGATGGAGCACTGAACAAAGCGGTCACCGAAACAATCATCCTCCATATTGCCCGGTTCGATGTCCCCATGGTTGCCGGCATTCTCCTCCTTTGCGCCGCCGTGGCAATCATCCTTTCGACGGCGAATACGTTTCTCATCATCCCTTCAACCAATATCAGCAGAGACATCTATCAACGATTCATCAATCCGGATGTCTCACCGGAGGCGATCGTCCGGTTCCAGCGGATCTGGATCATTATCCTGGGTGTGGTGGCATTCGTCGTTGCAAGTTTCTTCCAGAGTATCCTTGACATGGCATTCACCGCCTACACGATGGTCGGGGCGGGGATCACTCCGGCACTTCTGGCCGCATTTCTTTGGAAGCGGGTGACCATCCCGGGAGGTGTTGCCTCGATCGTGGGCGGGATGAGTGTGACCCTGATCATTACCGTTCTCAATCTCGTTCTTCCTTCACCCGTGCTTCAAACAGAGTATATCATTCTTCCAGCAGCAGCCGCCTCGATCGTGCTGCTTGTCGTCGTGAGTCTCCTGACTGCCCCTTCACCGCCGGAGAAGTGGAAACCATTCATCGAGAACATGAAGCCGTGAAAATACGCTCCCGTCAAACCATCCTTGTCCTGTTCGGTGCCCTGCTGTGTGTGGGGACTGCCCCGGCTCAAGAGCTCCGAGGTCTGGAGATCCTCCAGAAGGTTGAACAAAACTTCACTGCGATCAACGACTTCATTGTGGACTTGGAAGTTGATGTCAACATGGACCGGTTGCGCATGCCGCGTATGAAGGCGACCATGTACTTTAAACAGGCAGACAAGCTTCATTTCGATGCGCCTGAGTTCGCAATGATTCCTCGTGATGGAGTATTTCTCAATCCGCGCCTCCTGAGGGAGCGCTATGATGTCGTGCTCGCCGGCGAAGAGTCGATCGCATCCGTCAGGGTGCATAAGTTGCAGCTTGCTGCGAAGGAAGTCTCGGCAAGGGTTCGTCAGATGTACGTCTTTGTCGATCCCTCAAACTGGACGATTGTGAAAATGGAGATGGCTCCATTCCCGGGTCGCGTGGTGATGTTTGATTTTGTCCACGAACGCCAGAAAGGAGACTTCTGGATGCCGACCCGATTGGTTGCATCCTTTTCCACGGCAGAGCCGGATACGACGGCGCCCCTCCCGGAGCTCGCGCAGGAAGTGTCGCCTCGCTACAACGAAATGCGGGGCCCTCTTCGCTCGGGATCCATCACAATTGTCTATTCACGCTATCGGATCAACGTGGGTCTTTCTGATGATATCTTCTCGACGAAGAATAAGGAGAAATGATGCGTAGAGTGATGGTGACAGGAATGGGATTGATCTCTCCGCTGGGACTCAGCTTGAAGACGTCGTGGGAGAATTGCAGAGCCGGGAGGTCCGGCGTCGCTCGGGTGACGAAGATGAATATGGAGCCCTATGCCACGAAGATCGCCGCGGAGGTGAAGGATTTTGATGGATTAAAGTATTTCGATGCCAAGGAGATCAACAGATACGACGTCGCGGTGCAGTATTCGTTCGCCGCGGCGATGGATGCATTCGAAGATTCTCGATTGAAGATCACACGGACGAACGCGGAGAGGGTTGGAATCATCATCGGATCGGGGATCGGGGGATTGAAGAATATTTATGACACAAGTGTCCTGGTCGCTACCGAGGGTCCCCGCAGAGTCTCTCCGTTCTTCGTGCCGGGTGCGATCATCAACACATGTTCAGGATATGCCGCGATTCGGTTCGGGGCAAAAGGACCGAACTACAGTGTGGTGTCGGCGTGCGCGACCGGCAACCATGCGATTGCCGACGGTTTTCACGCCATCCGCCGCAACGAAGCGGATGTGATGATTGTTGGGAGCTCCGAAGCGGCGATCAATCCGCTGGGATTTGCCGGTTTCTCGGCCGCCCGGGCCCTCTCCAAGCGAAACGACGAACCGCAAAGAGCGTCGCGCCCGTTTGATATCGACCGGGACGGCTTCGTGATGGGGGAAGGCGCAGGCGTGTTTGTCATTGAGGAGTACGAACACGCGAAATCACGGGGGGCATCTCTCTATGCTGAAATTCTCGGGTGTGGGATGAGTGCCGATGCGTATCATATCACCGCGCCGGCCGAGAACGGAGAAGGAGCGGCACGCACCATGAAGCTTGCGCTGGAATGGTCCGGTGTGCGTCCCGAGGAAATTGATTACATCAACGCCCATGGCACATCGACCACCATCGGCGATATCGCGGAAACACAAGCGATTCGAGCAGTGTTCGGTCCTCATGCCGATCGGCTTGCCGTCAGTTCCACGAAGTCGATGACCGGACATCTCCTTGGCGCCGCGTCTTCGCTGGAAGCAGCCTTCACCATTCTGGCGCTCAAGGACGGCGTGCTCCCTCCGACAATCAACCTCGACAAGCAAGATCCACAATGTGATCTTGATTACGTCCCGAATATCGCGCGCCGCCGCGACATCCGATTGGCGCTCTCCAATGGATTTGGATTTGGCGGGACAAATACGTCGTTGTGCTTGCGAAAAGCGGAATAGTCTTGCAACGATCGTCCTGATCCGGTCACGCCTCCGCTGTGACGGTCTGTCACGCGGCCGCTTGATCAAGAGCTAGGAAGATGTTTTTCCAAGGGGAAGGTCGATGGCGATTCGCGTGAATTTTCCCGGCTCGCTTTCAAGGGAAACCGTTCCTCCGTGCAACTGAACCAGGCGCCTCGCAAGCGCCAGGCCGAGTCCAGCCCCCTGCTGTTCGCGAATCTTTCGTTCGAACTGCATATACGCACCGATGCTCGCGATCTGCTCATTGCTCATCCCAACTCCCTCGTCTTCGACAGAAATCCTGCATTGATTCCCCACGTGACCGATCGAAACCTTTACCGGCGATCCCGGCTCGGAAAACTTGAATGCATTGTCGATCGTCTCGGAACAGATCTTTGTGAGGTACTCTGCAGAGATGGCGACGGGAACATCGTTCCCCTCGACGGCGAGATCTGCAATCCGGTCGTGCCGTTGAGCGACCTTGGTTGCCACCCGCCCGATGAGGTCAAGGCATTCGGTCGTGTGAAGCGATCTCATTGTTTCCTGTCTTGCAGGATCGGAGGCGATCAGTTCCAGCTGGGCATAGACGAGGAAGTTCTCCAGCACGTGGTGCAGGCGCGTCGCAGAGAGATGGATGTTTTGACCCATCTCCCGGATTTCTCCGGGCGTAAGAGCCTCTGGATCGGTTCGGAGGATTTCCGTGAATCCCAGAATCCCAAAGAGAGGCGTCCGGATTTCATGGGGGAGGGAGAGGGTAACGCTCATTCGAAGGTCTTCGAGTTTCTTCTCGGCCTCCTTCCGCGTCGCATCGTGCTTCTGAAGACGTGACTCGATCGCCGCAAGGAGTTCCCTGGATGTGACAGGTTTCGTGATGTAGTCGTCCGCCCCCAAATCCATCCCTTGTCGCATCTTCGCCCGTTCTTCCTGCCCCGTCAGAAAGATGAATGGAATAGAGGAGGTCAGGGGGTCCTTCCGGAGCTCGGAGATTGTCCAGTATCCGTCGTACGCGGGCATGGCAACGTCACAGATGATCAATCGTGGCGTCTGCGTTCGCGCAAGCTCAACTCCAGAGGCTCCATTGTCTGCTTGGACAACTGCAAATCCGTGAGATTCAAGAAGTTGGGCAATGACGTCCCGCAGGGCTGCGTCGTCGTCAATAAGAAGAATCTTATCCATTCCGCATCCGATTCGTAATCACAAAGTTCATGGTATGGGAAAGTTGGAATATTCTCAAGCGGCGTCGTGAGCTGTCTCGATGATCGCTTCGGCTTGACCGAAAAACCGCTTGACTCTAACGGACGCGGGACATATATTTAGGCATACCTAAATAGGAAATAAGGGCTGCCAGAACGATCACCGTCGTGAGCACATGCCGAGCGAACAAGTTGAGAACTATCTGAAGGCAATCTACAAGCTTGCCGAGCACGAGCGACGGGTCACGACCTCATTGCTCTCCGAACAACTGCGGGTTTCATCCCCCTCGGTGACCGAGATGATCAAGAAGCTTTCGGACGCAGGTGTTGTCGGGTACACACCATACAAGGGGGTGCAGTTGACGGCACGGGGCAGAAAGAAGGCTCTGCGTATCGTGAGACGTCACAGACTCTGGGAACTGTTTCTCGTCGAAGTCCTCAAGTATCGTTGGGATGAAATCGACGAAGAGGCGGAGCGACTTGAGCACATTACCTCGGACAGGCTCGAGGAGCGGCTCGATGCTTTTCTCGGATACCCGAAGGTCGATCCGCACGGCGACGTCATCCCGACGGCGGCGGGGAGCATCGATCAGCCGGAATATTCCCTTCTCGCCGATTGCCGGCCGGGAACAAAAGCGGTCGTGGCCAGAGTCAGCGATACGGATTCCGAGGTTCTCCAGCATCTCTCCCGGCTCGGGATCAAACTCAAGAAACAAATCGTGGTGCGCGACCGGTTGGCATTCGACGGATCGATGACAATCGCCGTCGATGGCAAGGAACAATACTTGAGCCGCAAACTGGCATCGCAAATCTATATCGAACACACGTGAGTGAATACGATGCCCGACCCTCTTCTGGCGTTGTCAATCGGAATCGGCGTGATGGGAGCGGCGGCATACGTGCTGTGGCCGCGGAGCGGATTGATTGCCCGGTTTCAACAGGGATTCCTTCGAGCGAAACGCGTGCTGATGGAAGATGCGCTCAAGCACCTTTACGACTTCGAATATCGGAACCTCAGCAGTACTCTGGAAAGCATCGCCGGGGCTCTCGGAATCAACGGCGACGAGGCGGCCGCGTTGGTGACGCGGCTGGAGACACTTGGTTTGATTGTCCGACGTCAAGCCGACCTTGGCCTGACGGCAGCCGGTCGATCATACGCCCTGCGTATCGTGAGAATTCATCGCCTGTGGGAGCGATATTTGGCTGATGAGACCAACGTCTCCGAACCTGACTGGCACCGTGAGGCGGAGCGCCGCGAACACTACATGACGGGGGAAGAAACAGAACGACTATCAAAGTACCTGGGGAATCCGCTGTACGATCCGCATGGCGATCCTATTCCCACGTCGTTTGGCACTCTCCCCGGACCACGCGGCACGTCGCTCGCCTCTCTCGAAGAAGGACGATCGGCAACCGTCGTCCACGTCGAGGACGAGCCCTCGTCGATCTATGCGCAGCTCGTGGCGCAAAATATCTATCCCGGCCTTCTCGTCAGAACTATCGAGAAGTCGAGCAAGAGAATCGTCCTCGAAGCGGGAGGAAATGATATCGTTCTCGCGCCGGTGGTCGCTGCCAATGTCAGTGTTGTCCCGCATGAGCAAAGAATCCGTGAGGATCGACTTCATCGAACACTGGGGGACCTCAGGCCTGGGGAGTCGGCACGAGTCGTCGGAATTGCGCCGGCGTGCAAGGGACTTCAGAGACGACGCCTGATGGATCTCGGTATTGTTCCCGGGACGACCATCGTTGCGGAATTGGAGAGCGTGGGGGGTGATCCGGTGGCTTTCCGTATCCAGGAGGCGAGCGTCGCTCTGCGGCGCCAGCAAGCCAATTTTGTGTTTGTGGAGGAGATCTCGAGCGGAGGAAACGTATGACCCGAACGGAAATCGAACAGTGTGAAATCTGTCCCGCAAATCCGAATGCAAAACTGTTGCACCTTGGCGCCAAGATCGACGGCTCCGATCACATTGTCGCACTCGCCGGCAATCCGAACGTCGGAAAGAGCACCATCTTCAATCAGTTGACCGGGCTTCGCCAGCATACTGGAAACTGGCCCGGCAAAACGGTAACCAGAGCGGAAGGGGCCTATGTTTACGACGGGAAGCGGTACAAGGTCATTGATCTCCCCGGAACGTACAGTCTGCTCTCCACCAGCACCGATGAAGAGATCGCGAGAGATTTCATCCTCTTTGGTCGACCCGACGTGACTGTGGTCGTTGTGGATGGGACTCGTATTGCCCGCAATTTGAATCTTGTTCTGCAGATCCTCGATATCACAGATCGACTCGTTGTGAATGTAAACCTCGTGGACGAAGCGAAACGCGTGGGACTTTCCATCGACGGTCGGGCTCTCGCTCGGGAGCTCGGGGTCCCAGTGGTACTCACGGCCGCCCGCACGGGAGAAGGGATTCCACACCTGCTGCACGAGATCGCCAACCTCGCAAGTGGGAAGGTGTTTACAAAGCCGTTCCGGTTTGTGACGACATCAAAGCACGTCCAACGTGGCGTGGAACAGCTGAGCCAACTCATTCAGAAGGCCTACCCGGCGATTCCGAACACCCGGTGGATTGCACTGCGGCTTTTGGAGGGCGATCAGAGCATCATCGACGCGATCCGGCATGGCGAACTCGGCCTCCTCGCGACGACTGGACGACGGGACGAACATGTGGCGGTTGAAGGAGCGGGTGATGAACGGACGCAGTGATACGCCGAACAAAAGCATTCTTGCGGTCGCCAATGCCCTTCGTTGGGAAATCGGAGAAGGACTGCACGATTCCGTGACCGCAGATCTCTACCGTGAAGCGGAACGCATCGCCGGCGTAGTGACGGCACGAAGCGGCAAAGGGCAGAGGTTGGATCTTGACCGGATCCTTGATCGCATCCTGACAAGTCGCGCGTTTGGGTTTCCCACCATGTTTCTTCTCCTAGCTCTCGTTTTTTGGTTGACGATCGAAGGGGCAAACGTTCCGTCCGCTTTGCTCTCGACCCTCCTGGTCGATCAGGGTCATCCTTTCCTGAAGAGTCTCAGCGCGGCGTTCGGGGTGCCATGGTGGGTGAGCGGTCCCCTTGTTGATGGGACTTACCTTGCGATGGCATGGGTGGTGAGTGTGATGCTTCCTCCCATGGCGATCTTCTTTCCGTTGTTCACGCTGCTCGAGGATTTCGGATACCTGCCGCGCGTGGCCTTCAATCTCGATTTCCTGTTTCGCAAGGCGGGTGCCCACGGCAAGCAAGCGCTGACGATGGCCATGGGATACGGATGCAACGCGGCGGGAATCGTTTCGACGCGCATCATCGACAGTCCACGAGAACGCCTCATTGCGATTCTGACGAACAATTTCGCTCTCTGCAACGGACGGTGGCCGACGCAGATTCTCATTGCAAGCATCTTTATCGGCGTGCTCGCTCCTCCGTATCTCGCCGGAGCAGTCTCCGCGCTCGCGGTCGTTGCCGTTGTTCTCCTCGGTATCGCGTTTACCTTTCTCGTCTCATGGATGCTTTCACGAACGATCCTCAGAGGCACGGCGTCCACGTTTAGTCTGGAACTGCCGCCGTATCGGCCGCCCCGCATTCTTCATACACTGTACACGTCACTGATCGACCGGACACTCATCGTCCTGTGGCGAGCCGTCGTCTGGGCAGCGCCAGCGGGCTTGGTGATCTGGCTTGTCTCGAACATCTCGATCGGAGGGGTGAGTCTCGCTGCGCACGTCGTTCAGTCCCTCGATCCGCTTGGTCTGCTGATCGGGCTCAATGGAATTATTCTTCTGGCGTATGTGATCGCAATTCCCGCGAACGAAATTGTGATCCCGACCCTCCTCATGCTCACCGTTCTCTTTCACGGCATTGCGGATGTCGGAACCGGCGCGGGAGTCCTGTTCGAGCTCGATTCACCGGCCGCCGTCGCCGATCTACTCCACGCCGGAGGATGGACCCTTCTCACAGGAATCAATCTGATGCTGTTCAGCCTGCTCCACAACCCTTGCTCCACGACACTCTACACGATCTATCGGGAGACCGGGAGCGTGAAGTGGACGCTCCTCTCCGCTCTGATCCCGCTCGTGATCGGATTCACCGTCTGTTTCTTTGTTGCCCAGGTGTGGAGAATTGTCGTCGGTGTGTGACGCGAAGGAGGAATCACAGCGAGGAAACAATCGGGGGGATCCGGAGAGGTGTGAGGCCGACTGAGAGAGCAGGGAATGCCTTCGCGGGGGGTCTGCTAATTGCTCTTGCCCGTCATTTCAAACTCTTGAAGTCCGAGCTCGTACTTCTTCTTGTACTCTTTGATTCCTTCGAACATCGCCTCGGCGATCCTCGTTTGACCGGTTGAAGAACGCAACACCTTCTCTTCATTGCGGTTGGAGAGATACCCAAGCTCCACGAGTGCGTTGGGCATGGAAGCGCCGACGAGCACGTGAAAGCCGGCCTGTTTCACACCGCTGTTCTTGATCCGCAGTTTCGATGCCATGGTTTCGCTCGCCAGCTCTGCAAAACGCTCACTATACCGCATGAAACTCATCTGCTGAAGCGTCACGAGGATGAAGTTTTCTTCCGTAAGTTCCTGATACCGATCCTGATAGCCCTCCTCCTCCTTGATGACTGAGTTCTCACGTTCCGCGACCGCAATGGCGCTCTCAGTTTTGCCTGGTCTCAGGAGGTAGATCTCGAAGCCGCTTGTGGGTGTCGGTTTCTTTGGGGTTGAATTGCAGTGAATACTGACAAACAGCTTTCCGCCCGCGTCGTTGGCGATTTGCGTTCGCTTGTAAAGCTCGATGAACGTGTCGGTTGTTCTCGTATAGACAACGTTCACGTCGGGAAGGTGTTTTTCGATGAGCTTCCCCAATTTCAACGTGACGGCAAGCGTCACATCTTTCTCCTTCGTTCCGCCGATGCCGATGGTTCCAGGATCTTTTCCCCCATGTCCGGCATCCAGGACAATGACGTCGAGTTTCCAACGATCCCTTTGGCTTTCCAGGCTTTCCCGGATGCTCTCCTGACGGGTCTTTTCCAATTCGGCAGCCATGGCTTTGGTCCGCGTATACAGCGTGACAACCAGATTGTTCGAACCGGGCTCGTTGACGATGTCGGCATTCACGACATCCGGTGTGAGTTTGAAGGTGAGTTGTACCGACGTCGGGGACTGGAACACCAGGAAACGCTGGATCGCGCCGGAAGGTCGGACCTGTTTGACAAGCGTGGCAGTATCGGCCTTCGCGTTCGCGATGGTTACGAAGAGCCAGCCATCGTTCTTGAGCCATTTATCAAACACGCCGAGTGGGCGGGCGGCCTTGATCGTCATCATATACCCGTTCGCCCGGGATTCGATGTCCAGACCGGTGATATCATAGTCAGAGAGAGATGGGCTCGTCGCAAGACTTACCGTACGGGCGGTTCGCTCATATGTGATGTTCCCCGGCCAGAGAAAAGTGAGGAGGCGGAAGAATTGTTCCGTTGGGACATAGTAGGATCCCCCCAGATGAAGCGAAGGTCGTGGGAGCTGGAAGACGCTCGAGGTATTGCTCGAAACATTTGTGATGACCAGGAACGGATTGCCCGCCGTGATCTTGACGCGGTGTGTGGGGAGTCGGAATTCAAATTTCCGGACCTCGAGGTTGATCGCTGCCGGGAATCCCATTCCCTGCGCAAACTCACTCGCGGAAATATAGTTGATGTTCAGCGTATCAAGCGAGCTGACCCGGATCGGGTCTCGGTTCCCTGAGGAGATTGTCAGAAGAGATTGTTGAGCGAAGACCGTTGTGGAGACGAGGATACCGACGAGGAGAAGGGAAATCGAGGGAGCAAGGCGGAACGAGATAGAGGACCTCCCTTGTCTAGTTGATAATCTCAAGAGTGTTTTTCTTTTCATCCGCGCGCATTCGGACGCGGATGGAATCGCTTCCGGCAATGATCTTTCCAATCCCCATGAAGGTGACGTAGTCGTTCGTGGTCTCTTCGATATAGTAGCGCGCGTGTTCGTTTTCGTCAACCTGCGAGACATGCCGCATCGTCACTCCGGCGAAGCTCTTGTTGCCGCCGCCGAGGGAAGTCGGTTTCCAGTAATACTCTCGGGCTTTTTGCGCGAAATATCCCAGATCGACGATGATGACGTTCCGTGTTGCCTCTGTCGCGCCGCCGGAAAATATTGTGAGGCCCGCGGCAATCGCGATGCCTACGATAATCACCCCCAGAAGCACAAACATGAGTTGTTGCTGTCCCATCTAGTCTACCCTCTTGGTAGTCGGTCCTGAATTTGGGACACACGTTGCAGCCACTGGTTCCGCACGTTGATACCTCTCTCCGCGAGATCGCTCGTCAACGGTTCGAGAGGAACAAACTGCTCCGGAGTCTTCACACCAACCTCCCGGCATCGGCCTCCGACGATGTACTGGGCGATGAGCGAGGTTGGGAACGCGGTCGTCCGCATCATGGCACTAATATTATGATTTGCGTCAAAATAGTCAACTATGTCATTTCGCAAAATTCCAGCCACTCCTCTCCGCACGCCCGCAACTTCTATTCTGGCCACAACGAGGTCGAAATCGTTTCCTGAGAGCCGTTTCTTCAATAGTTCGTGAAAAATCTCTCTTGCTGTGGCCACGCCTGAACCAAAACGATACGGTTCATCTGATGCAAAGCCAACCTCAAGAAGTGTTCGAAACCTCTCACAGTGTCCGGCGTAACGAATCGTCTTGTAATCAAGCGACCGGGCTTTGCCCGCGAACATCTCGGGAAGATATGAGGCACCTCCCGAGGTGTGAAAGGCCTCAAGCATGCCGAGCGGCGGCGGGAACTCTATCTCCTCGATCCCGCTCAATGCATCGACTTCATCGACTGCGAAGTCACGCAACACCCGGGCCTTTCCCGAATATTCGTTGACGAGCCCTTCAACCGAAAATACGAGCTGATAATTGAACGGCTCTTTCGGATGTTGGGGCAACCCGCCGACGCGAATACGGATCGAGTCCAGTTGCTCGAATTCCTCGGCTTCACGTGCCGCAACAACGTTTGCCAGACCTGGAGCGAGTCCGCAATTCGGAACGATGGAGAGATTCAGCGCCGCGGCCTCATCGTTCATCGATCGCTGCCGGCGGATCACATCGTCATTCCCACCAAGATCACAGAAGTGAACCCGTGCAGCAATCGCGGCTTTGGTCAGCTGAACGTTATTCTGATACGAAACCGCTCCTATCGCACATTCGTGCGCCGACATGGTTTCAACGACGCGCGTGAAGTCGTCTGCGTGGAGCTCAACAATCTCCACTTTCGGCGATTGGATCCAGTGTTGAACGCGCCTGAGTACGTCAGCGTCAATATCTGCGAGCGTCACTCGTTCGACCCCCTTCGAGCGAGCAAGATCAAAGGCGATGGCCCGACCCATCATTCCTGCACCAATCACGACAAATTTCATACCGTCACTCCACTGAGACTTGTTTGCGATGAGTTACCAATATTGTCGGTCGTCTTCAAGCAACGCTGGAAGTAAATAATACCGACGATGTTACTTTTACTTGAGAATCTGACCGGTCTGCATCGACCAGAACAGAAGGTCCAGATGGGTCATCGGTATTTCAATTCGCTCGGCAAATTCCTGAAACACTGCTTCAATCTCAAGATACCGTTTCTTCGGCAATGTTGGAGGCGTGACGTCGATCACAGCGATCGTTTCCAGAGAGTGAAGAATGTGACGATCCAGAATAGCGAGGTTCTCAGACCTCCCAATGTTCCGCAAGAAGTGGGTCGCCTCTTTGAATCCAAGCCCCGTGAATTCGCGGACCAGGAATTCTCGCTTCCGGAAAGCAGCAATGTCGTCGGAACGGAGGAACGATGTATCCAACGACCGCTTTCGCGCCGCCCGCAAGCGCTTCGATTTGACCCGGTGAAAGCGAACATAGTGACTCCGGTTTCGAAGATAGGGCTCCGGATCAAATCCTCGTTCCCGAAATCGATCACGACGTAGGGCCTCGACGACTTTCCCGGCGTGCTCAGCGCTCGATTGCGGTGTGAGGAGGCAGTAGATGAGTTCATAGAAATATTCGGATTCGGGAACACGCTCGAATTCATCGAGACGGTTCCGGATGTCATTGCGTTTCAAAAGGTATTGCGCGCGCAATTCGTCGAGTGCGCGGTCGGGAAGTCTCTTTCGTCTGCGAGACGTCATCTGACAAGACCTATGTATCGAATGTTCCTGCGAGACTCGACGCGCACGAGTCCGTCCCGTTGGAGCCCTTCGATCAATCTACGAAACCAGCGGGGGTCCCCCGATCGCTCGATGCGAACGATCGACCGGAGCAAGCGTCGCTCAGAAATTCGTTCAGTCCCGTTGAGTGACCGGAGCAGATCGATGACCTTCCCCCGGTGAAGCCGATTGGGGATTCCATGACGAGCGGGCTCGTTCCTCGGTCTTTTTTCGAGGGTTACTGGAGATCGATAAGCACTCGGACATTCTTTGCTCACGGGGCAGAGATGACAGAGGGGAGCCCGCGCGGTACATACGAGCGCACCGAGATCCATCAGCGCCTGATTCCACTCCGAAGCCGAAGAGCGGGAGAGGAGGAGTTCAGCCAGCTTCCATTCGGCGGGAAACGTTGCGCGTTTCAACAGGCGTGTGAAGATTCGTCTGATATTCGTGTCAACGACCGGGACATTTTGGCCAAATGCAGTTGCAAGGATTGCATTGGCCGTGTATTTGCCGATTCCGGGGAGTTTGTGAAGAGCGGGAGCCGCCGCGGGAATCTTCCCCCGATGCTTCTCCATCACCTCCCGGGCAATCTGCCGCAAGTAAACAGCGCGACGATTGTACCCCATCCCTCGCCAGGCCTTAATCACATCGGATGTGCTCGCATGAGCGAGGGTTCTCAACGTCGGAAAGCGTCTGAGGAACACCGGATATTTTTCCTTCACCCGTGCGACCTGTGTCTGCTGCAGCATGATTTCAGAGAGAAGGATGCGGTAGGGGTCATTGGTTCGGCGCCACGGGAGATCCCGCCCGTTGGCCCGGTACCATCGAAGAATCTTCATGTGGAGTCGTTTTCGTAACGTCGGGGAGATATGGAGTGATGTGCGACTGCTCATCTTTCTGCAAGGCGCTTCACGATCGATCTGTTTCCTTCAAGAATGTCGAGCGCAGAGAGGTCGGTTGGTCTCATCCAGGCGATCTGTTCGAAAACATTGTTCACCGGTTCGCCGTCGAACTGAGTGATGTGACAGTACGACACCTCGTAGTGGCCGCCGTCTTCATAGTATGCCGTGGATGTCTCGACGGCATCGATCGCGTGGAGGCGAATCGAAAGTTCCTCCTTCAGCTCGCGGCTCAGGCAATCGAACAGGGATTCACCTTCCTCGATCTTACCCCCCGGGAATTCCCACAGCAGTTCATACCGTGCTCCCCGCTTTCGCTGGCAAAGAAGGATCTTTCCGTCTCTTCGGATTATTCCAACGGCCACACAAGTCATATTCGTGAAGCCAATATATCAAATCGCTGAGGGATATCCAACGCTATTGCGTTCCGATCGGGATATCGTTGATTCGTCGGAAAAATTCTGCAATATTAGCATCCCCCATACAACGTAGAAAGTGTTTCGTGAAGAAATTTCTGCCTGTCCTCTTCCTTCTCTCCGCGACGCTTCATGCACAGGAGATAATCCTCAACGAAATATACAATGCATCTGACCAGGCGAACGAGTGGATAGAACTCCTTGTCCTCAGCGACAGGCTGGATATCCGCGGATGGGATTTTCGGGATTTTTCCACCACCGCGGCCGCACAACCCGCGATGATTTTCACCTCGCATTCGCTCTGGTCAAATCTTCGGGCAGGAACCATCATTGTGATTACCCATCAGTCGACTGCGTTCGAGGATTTGGATGCAAGTGATTTCACTTTGGTGGTACGCTCGAGCAACACCCTCCTTCTCAGTGGCGGCGGCTTCAATTTTGCATCGACGACAGATGCCATTCATATTAGGAAACCCAATGGGTTTCATGTCCACGGCATCTCATGGGGGACGGCAAACGCGGCCAGCATTCAAGCACCCAAAGTCCATTTTACAGGACCCTCGTCAAGCAATACGTCGATTTCATATGGTGGTGGAAGTGCAGCCGGTCTCACCGATCCTGCGAATTGGACATTCAACAATCCGAATTCGACAATCGGCACTGGCAACGGTGGCGCCAACTCCACATGGATTGCCGGCATGCGTGCTCGAGCCGATGGATCGGGAAGTGCAACCGCAAAACCGGATACACTCTTGTCCGGCAGCACGTTCGATCTGCGCGTCATGTTTCGTCGTGATCCGCAATTCACGATCAACGGTTTGCGTCTGATTGTGCCGCCGTCATTTCAATGGTCCCGAACCGCTTCCGATGTGACCTTCACCAATCTCACGTCGACGATGAGCGTTGCCGGAGACACGATCACCTTTGCGCCGATCTCGTTCTCGGCAGACACAACCGTTATCACGGTCAGAACAATTTCTCCCCCTGAGAGTACAGCATACTATCCGGTCGTCGTGCAAACGCGGGGAACATCCCAGTACGAAAGTATCATGGCTTCCCCCACGATCGTCGCATTCGGAGTGCCGGTTCCGATCAGCGAGGTGAAGACGAACGACCCGAACGGCGTGGCCGTGCGGATGGGACAACTCGCAACAGTCCATGGAATCGTGACCGTGGCGAATGAGTTTGGCGGTCCATCGTATATCTCCGACAATTCCGGCGGGATGTCGATCTTCGGTTCTTCGTTCAGCACGCGTGTAAATGTGGGGGATGAGGTGATTGTTTCCGGACGCATCACACAGTTTTATGGATTGAATCAGTTTGAGTTTCCCTACCTGCATCTGGTTTCTTCGAGCGGGAACGATGTATCGCCTCAGGTGATTCAGGTTCGCGACATCAAGAACGAAGGAATTGGAGGGATTGAACAGTACGAAGGACGATTGGTGCGCCTCAGCGGTGTGGCAGTCAGGACGATCGCAGGTGGTACCGTCGGGAACTGGACGGGGGATACGAACTACAAGATCATCCAAAACGGTGACACTGCCGAAGTGAGAATCGACAAAGACACAAACCTGAACGGCGCGGCAGCTCCGCAGGGGTTCTTCGATCTCGTCGGTGTCCTTGGCCAGTTCAAGTCAAGCTCCCCCTTCATCGGCGGGTATCAGGTCATGCCCCGCTCGACCTCCGATATCATCGCGTCCGGTCCGATCGTTCTCACAACACCGAAGGAGACGGCTATCTCTCCCACCTCGGTGACAATCGGTTGGAAAACGAAGAATCCCGGCACAACGCGCGCCCGATACGGGAGGACCACCAACTACGAGCTCGGAGACGTGACTGCGTCCGGAACGCACACTGATCACTCGATTACGATTTCGAATCTCACACCCGCGTCGCTCTATTATGTGCTCCCGTATTCGGTCAGCGGGGTCGACACCAGTTTTGGAAGCCGGCTCCTTGTGAGCACTTCGTCGGCGACATCGAAAGGAACGATCAACGTCTATTTCAACAAGTCGATTGACGCGAGTGTGGCGCGTGGAGAAATCGCCTCCGGCAATGTCCCCCTTGCAAGTCGTTTTATCGAACGGATCAGATCTGCGAAGTATTCAATTGATCTCGCCATTTATAACATGAGCGGAACTCCCGGGTCATCAATTGCAACAGAACTCGTCGGAGCGCAGACTCGCGGAGTGAAGGTTCGGGTCATCGGAGAGAAGGACAACATCACCAACCCGCCGTTCGCGACATTGAGGACCAACGGTATCCCGGTGATCGACGACGGGTACGATGCGGCAAACGGGGGAGTCGGGTTCATGCACAACAAGTTCGCGATCTTTGATTATGCCGATCCCGGCTCAGATACGTCGGTCTGGGTGTGGACGGGATCATGGAACTTCACCTACAATGGCACTGAAACAGACTTCCAGAATGCGATCGAGTTTCAGGATCGCGCATTGGCGGGAGCGTTTACTCTCGAGTTCAATGAGATGTGGGGGAGTCCGACGCCGACCCCGGATCAAACGAAAACCCGATTTGGAGCAAGAAAGACAGACAACATCCCGCATAGCTTTGTTGTCGGGGGAGTACCAGTCGAGCTGTACTTCAGTCCATCCGACCGGACGACCGAACAGATCGTGAACACGGTCAACATGACCAAGCACTCTGCGAATGTCGCGATGTTGTCGTTCACGAGATCTGATATTGCGAACGCGCTCGTTGCGCGAAAGAATGCCGGTACAAAGGTGCGTGTGATCATGGATAACAATACCGATCAGAGCAACCAATTCAGCTTTCTCTTGACCAATGGCGTGAACGTTTTGCTCGATCCATTCCCGGTACAGCTTCATCACAAATATCTCATCGTCGATGCGGAGCATACATCGTATCCGGGAGTGGTCCTGACCGGTTCGCATAACTGGAGCACCTCAGCCGAAACGCGAAATGACGAGAACACGGTGATCATCCGGCGCAACAGGATCGCCAATCTCTACCTGCAGGAATTCAAAGCAAGATACAACGCGGCGGGAGGCCTGGATAGCATTATCGTGGCTGTGGAGAAGATGAGTGATGCCGTTCCCACTCGATTCTCTCTCTCGCAAAATTATCCCAATCCGTTCAATCCGTCAACGACGATTGAGTTCGGACTTCCGCAGACAACTCGGATATCGCTGACGGTTTTCGATCTCGTGGGAAGGGGGATTGCGACTCTTGCCGAGGGGGAGTATCAAGCAGGTGTGCACCGCGTCACGTGGAATACGAAGAATCTGCCGAGCGGCGTGTATTTCTACCGGTTTTCGGGAGGCGGGATCGTTCAACTAAAACGGATGATGCTTGTCAAATAGCGAGACCGGGGAAACCAATGCATCGCGCATTGAAGTTCATTCTGATTTTCATCGCGTGTGGGAGCCTCGCGCCGTCGGCTGTTGCGCAGAATTGCGCCGGCACATCGGTTGGCCTCATGCCTCTGACGGAACTTGGGACCGGAACATACAGGAATTTTTCGGGCGGATTATATCCGCAGGGGACGAATCAGCGGCCCGCGGCACATGAAGCCGCGGGGCAGCTCCTCGCCCAACAAGTTCAGCCCCTCAACGCGACGGGAATCCCGGATCTGGTGAACGGCAAGATCGTGTTGCTGTCGATCGGGATGTCCAACACGACTCAGGAGTTTTCTGTCTTCAAATCTCTCGCCGATGCTGACCCCGCCAAAAATCCGCGGCTCGTCATCGTGGATGGAGCCCAGGGGGGACAGACCGCGTCCACAATCTCCAATCCGAACGCGAATTTCTGGAGCGTGATCGAACAGCGCTTGACCTCCGCCGGGGTGACGCGGCAGCAAGTTCAGGTCTTTTGGGTGAAGGAGGCAAATGCAAATCCGACTCAAGCGTTCCCGGTTCACGCTCAGACTCTGCAGAGCCAGCTTGAAGCGATCGCGCGAATTCTGAAGGACAAATATCCGAACGCCCGGCTCGCGTTCTTCTCGAGTCGGACATACGGAGGGTACGCCACGACGACATTGAATCCGGAGCCGTACGCGTACGAATCGGGATTTTCAGTGAAGTGGATGGTTGAAAAACAGATCAACGGCGATACGTCGCTCGCGTTTTCCGGATCGGCACCAAGAGCACCATGGCTGGCGTGGGGGCCGTACCTTTGGGGGGATGGGATGAGGGGAGGATTGGGGGCTCTCGTATGGGAGTGTCACGATTTTCAATCTGATGGGACGCATCCTGCGGCAAGCGGGCGACAGAAAGTCGCCGACGCGTTGTTGAGTTTCTTCAAGAACGATCCGACAGCCGTTCCATGGTTTCTCAGGTCAATCACCGGAATTGAACGCGACGATCAGCCGATCCCATTGGCCGTGCATCTCGAACAAAACTATCCCAATCCGTTCAATCCAACCACGACTATCGAATTCTACCTGCCGCGTACGGCAAGGATCACCCTCAAGGTCTTCGATACGATGGGGAGGGAGATAGCAGTGCTTGCAGATGATCAGCGGTCGGCCGGCGTGCACAAAGTGCAGTGGAACGCAGGCTTGAGGCCGAGCGGAGTGTATGTTTACCGATTCACGTCTGAGAATTCTTCAGAATCACGAGCGATGCTGTTGCTACGGTAGAGTGGCGCGTCTCACCGCACCGATTCAACCTTCCGGTCTCCACGCTCTCAAATAGAAAACGATCCGGGACGGTGCCAACCGAACGTTGATTCTCTTGTTTCACGCGAGGCGGGCAATGAACAAGATCGCCACAGCGAAATACCTGCCGGTTTGTCTTCTCTCGATCACAATGCTGCTGCAGGAGATGGACGGACAGGTGCCGGCGCCACTTCGGCTTATGAAACAAGTCTTTGTCACGACCGATGCCGAAGGGGGCTCTGCGCGACCGGAGGTCTCCGCAACAAACAACAGGATAAAAGTGGAGGACAGGGGTTAGGAAAGGGGAATGGAGAGATCTACGTGTACGAGATGGGGATGCCGACGTCTGTGGAAGTGGAGAAAGCCGTCGACACGTCAGAATTGTTCCAGCTCTTTCAAAACTATCCCAATGCATTCAACTCGGCCACGACGATTGGTTTTGTTCTTGTCCGGAGTGTTTACGTCACCCTGAGAATCCATGACCTCCTCGGAAGAGAGATTGCCACACTCGTTGACGCAGAACTCCCTGGAGGCCATCATCATGTTGTCTGGGATGCCGGAATCTTGCCGAGCGGAGTGTACTATTGTCGCTTGAGCACAGGAGAGATGACCCAGACGCGGACAATGATGCTGGTGAGGTAGGGTTTCTTGCAACCTTCCGAAGGTTTATGAAGATCAAGCGCTGGAACCTTCGGAAGGTCTCACACATCTTGCAATTTCCGCCCCCTTTTGCTAATTTCAGCAAAACTTTCTTTCCTTCCCCTGGAATTCTGAATGCCTCGTTTCTCTCTCGACGAGATTCGCAACCGGTTTTCCACTTCAACTGACTTCAACGATCTCTTTGACGCCTTCCAGGATGCGCTCGAGCAGAAGATCCAGGATCTCGAGGTGTATCGCCTCCTCTTCTGGAACAAATCTCTCAGCTCCGATGAACTCTGTCTCTTCGGAGAAAAACTCGCGATGGAGTTCCCTCCCCTCGCGTACGAAATCTTCATGTGGATGGCGAGTATTTTCGAGGCTACCTTCTCCGCGTACGATAACTTCGAGCTTGCGATCGAATACTATCAGAAGGCGGCCCATGCGCGACCTTCGGAGTCCGATCCTTACCTTGATGCCTGCGATTGCTACGATCCCGATCTGAACATCCCTCCGATCGATACACTGATCGATTTCCTCATCCGCGGTTCACGAACCGTGAAGAACAAAAAGCCCATCTATGTCCGTCTCTCCAGAATGTACGAGATGGTCGGAGACATCGATCGGAGCGAGTACTATCGCGGGCTCGCCGATGAAATCGGAAAGGCGGATGAATAGACCGCCGATGTCGAACCTTCAACAATCCTCCCCATTGGTCCGCGGCTATCTCTTTATCCTCTCCGCCGTTCTCTTCTGGAGCGGATCGGCGTCGCTCGCGAAGCATCTCTTTACAACCTCCTACGACACGCTGATCATCGTTCAGACCCGTTCATCGCTGTCGTTTGTCCTCTTTGCCGTCTATTTCGCGTTACGGAGACGCGCGATATTCAAGATCGATTCGAAGGATCTGTTGAAATTCGTCCTCGTCGGGGTGATCGGTGTCGCCGTGACGAATTTCACGTACTACTTCGCCGTCAAGGAATCGACCGTCGCCACTGCGATTCTCATCCAATACATCGCCCCCGTCCTCGTGATGATCTATGCAGTTTCCGTCATACGATCCGAGCTTCTCAGTAGTGCGAAGGTGATTTCGATGGCGCTGGCACTCATCGGATGTTTTTTTGCCGTGACCAGCGGAAGTGTTTCGTCGCTTCAACTCACGGGATGGGGATTGGCGAGCGGATTTGCGTCGGCCCTTGGATATGCGTTCATGCTGTTGATGAGCAAGCATCTTCTTGCGAAGTACAGTGTCTGGACGATGCTCACCTACGCGTTTGGCTTTGCGACGCTCTTCTGGCTCTTCGTGAATCCGCCGTGGGTCGTTGCATCGAGAGGATACGATGAAGGGGACTGGGGAATATTCCTCCTCTTTGCCGTGATGTCGATTCTGATTCCGCATTCGCTGTTTTCATCCGGACTTAAACTGATGGAAGCATCGACGGTTGGCATCGTCACCACGCTGGAGCCGGTCTTTTCGATTCTCATCGCGCATCTGGCGCTCGGCGAAGCATTCGGCGGCGCACAGATCATCGGAGCGATCGCGGTGGTGACGGCAATTGTTCTTCTCCAGCTGCGGGGCATGCGGCATGCGGTGAGGAATAGACATGTTGAGTAAGCGGCGACAGACGCGCATCGAACGGACGCTCCGCTACCGTCAGCGTGATCTCACGGTGGTGATCGAGAACGTTCACGACCCTCACAACGTCAGCGCCATCCTGCGGAGTTGCGACGCTGTGGGCATCGCGGAAGTCCAGCTCGTGTATACAACCGAGCAGTTTCCGAAGATTGGAAAGAAAAGCTCGGCCAGTGCCGGCAAGTGGGTGGAGCGGAGGAAGTTTTCTTCCATTGCCGATTGCTTCAAGACGCTTCGGGAAGAGGGATTTGCGATCTACGCGACCCACCTCGGCGAGAGTTCGTCATCACTCTATGATCTCGATCTCACGAAGAAGGTCGCGATCGTCGTCGGCAACGAGCACCGGGGAGTCTCCGAAGAGGCGGCAACCGGTGCCGATGCGAACTTTCAGATCCCGATGTTCGGCATGATCCAGAGTCTGAATGTCTCGGTTGCCTCTGCGGTCACGCTGTTTGAAGCTCTTCGCCAGAGAATTGCGAGCGGGAAACACGAGTGTCCCACGTACTCAACCCAGGAACTCGCGCAGTTGTTCGCACAATGGAAACAAAAATAGGGGAAGGCACGATGACATCGCACTCACTACGTCCGGAGACGTCACGGTTTCTCGAAAAGCTGGGCGCATATGCGAAAAAAGATCTTCACCATCCCACCGTTCTGGGGATGATGATCGATCATGCGAGGAGGGAAGATCGGTGGCCGTTGATCGAGGAGATTTCGTTCTACGCGAAGTTTGTGACGAAGGCGCACGATTTGATGCTGCGAATCGGACGCGAGGGGGAGGGATACGACAAGATCAGCGCGGAGTTCGAGACAAGCACAACGACAATTCAGGACCGCCTCAAAGATTTCGTAACCGGCATGCCGGACGATCTGAGGGTGAACTTCGAGAAGACGTTTTTGGATCTTGACCAGAAGAGTTTCACGGAGTTTCTTGGATTGCTCAACGATTTCACATGGCTGAAGAATTGGATGGTTGATGGAAAGGAAATACCGTAAGAAGATTTTCCGCGCCTGGATAGTAGGGGTTATGTTCAGTTGTCAGACGGCGGACCGGAACGCCCATTTTCTTTTTGCTCGTCCAAAAAGAAAATGGGCAAAAAGAAAAAGACGCCGAAATCGAAACGCACTTGTTAGGTCTCCCACCCTCATGCTACAATTTCGGTGCATGAAGTGATGTTGTTTCGAAATTGTTTCTTTGGCTGCACCGAAATTGGACGCGCGTATGATGCTGCCAACCCGCGTTGCCGGCGATTTCGGTGTGCGACATTGTCTCGATGTGAGTCATGTCGCATTGAGGCTGGCTGCATGTGATGGAAAACAAAGCAAAACACAAGCCAGAATACGTAGGATGAACATTTCCGATAACCTATGAAGAAAATATTAGGTCATCATTTCTTTGGAGTACTCTCGCTCGTCTTGTTGATCGTCTCATTGACTCCGCGCGGCGCTCTGGCTCAAGACGAAGTCAAGACGAGAGTATCACCGGGAATTGACGTGCTCCGGCTGTCGAACTTCGAAATCCTGAAGGGGAAACGAATCGGGTTGATCACGAATCCGACCGGCGTCGCGTCCGATCTCCGGTCGACCGTCGATATTCTGTACGATGCGGCGGAGGTTAATCTCGTCGCGCTGTTTGGTCCGGAGCACGGCGTGCGCGGCGACATCGAGGCGGGAAAACCGATCGAAGGCTTCAACGACAGTCGAACCGGACTGCCAGTCTACTCGCTGTACGGGAAAACGCGAAAACCTACAACCGACATGCTGCGCGGTCTCGATGTGCTTGTCTATGATATCCAGGATATCGGCGTTCGCTCGTATACGTACATTTCGACCCTCGGCCTTGCGATGGAGGCGGCGGCGGAAAACAACGTTGAGTTTGTCGTTCTCGATCGACCGAACCCGCTCACCGGCAATCGGGTCGAGGGTCCGATGCTCGACCTCCGCTTCAAATCGTTTGTCGGGATGTATCCGATCCCGTACGTGTACGGAATGACGGTCGGTGAGATCGCGCGGATGATCAACGACGAGGGATGGCTGAATAACGGCGCGAGGTGCAGACTCACAATCGTTCACATGGATGGGTGGAAACGCGAGATGTGGTGGGACCAGACCGGACTTCCATGGATCGCGACCTCGCCGCATATTCCGCACGCGCGCACCGCGATGTTCTACGCGATGACCGGATTGCTTGGCGAAATCGGAACCGCGAATCAAGGTGTCGGGTACACGCTCCCGTTTGAGATCGTTGGGGCTCCCTGGATCGATGGAAACAGACTCGCGTTCGATCTGAACAATCGAAATCTCCCCGGTGTAATCTTCCGACCGATGTTCTATCGTCCCTTCTACTACGATACAACAGGAATCCGGTACGGCGGTGTGCAAGTCCATGTTGTCGATCGCGATCGCGCGGATCTGATGCTGACGCAATTCGCGATCCTCGAGGCCCTTGTCCGCGTCTTCCCCGAGAGGAATATCTTTGCCCGGGCGCGCCCCGACAAGCAGGAGATGTTCGACAAAGTGATGGGCACCGATCTTGTCCGCAGGCGGCTTTCGAACGGAGTAACGGTGGAGGAACTGTTGCGCGAAATCGATCAGGAGCGGGCGACGTTCATGATCCGCCGGGCCAGATATTTGCTTTATGAATAGAAAATGGCCGCCGGCATTGCGAGGTTTCACTCTTGACAAACGCTGCGAAACTTGATAGATTTGCTCGGATTTTGCTTTTGAGTGCCGCATCGGAGGTTCAGAGATCACAATTCGAAATCACGCTATTCTTTCCATGTGAGGGAATGAGTCCCGTACGACGGAAAGGAGGTGAGACGTGATGAAGACTCTCCCAGTAGTTCTGTTGTGTGCTGTTCTTGTCTGCGTGAGTGAGGCGCAGGCTCAGATGCAGGCGCGCATGGGGCTGACGGCGGGGACGGAATATGGGTTGGGAGCGGTGGCGCGCATTGGTTCAAACGACATGCTTGTCGAGGCCGGGGGGGGATTGGCGCCGTTTTGGGTTTTTGTGACAGGGGTTGACGAGTTGGAAATCTATTTTCCCTTCACGGTTGGTGCGAAGCTGAGCATCGCAACGACGAAGGGGGACAATCCGAATCGATTCGGCGTGAAGTTTGGGATCAGCTACAATTCGATATTGAAGACCGGGTTTGGTGGAGGAGTGGACTATGTCGTGTCCAAAGACCCGCAGATCGTCCTTGGTGGCGGCCTGATGTACTATCCGGGTGCCGTGGAGGGAGTGACGGATAAGTACCGAGAGGACACGGGGCGGACCGCGGTCTTCGGAGAAGAAGTCGGCATTCAACCTGCGGTCAGTATTTCCGTCTTTTTTGGGAAGTAGGATTTCACGTACGGCAGTGGCGGTCGTCATCGTTCACACATGAGGAAAGATACTATGAAAGCGCGAAAAGAGTTCTGGCAAGTTCTAGCAGGATGCTGAAAAACGGTTATCACTGAAGTGTTTTGCAAGGAAATGATTTTGAAACATGGCTAAGAGACTTTCTGAACCTCAGAAGGTCCGATGGTCGAGGCCTCAGGGTGACTTCGTAACC